>ERZ808051.784-NODE-784-length-28337-cov-5.074522_pt1 | contig 28337 bp, 28 predicted proteins | sample MGYA00380199_ERZ808051 | MGnify/ENA primary metagenome ERZ808051 (study PRJEB31490, sample SAMN06133391) | mouse gut metagenome | isolation source: J11 | host: mice | place: China: Chengdu | collected 2015-05 ...
TATGTGTTTGATATCGACCGTTTTACCTCCTTTGAGGGGGACACGGGGCCTTATATCCTGTACACGGCGGTGCGTATCAAATCTATATTAAACAAATATAAGGAGCAGGGGGGGAGTCTGGAGAACCTGCGGCTTAGGGCGGCGGGAAACGATTCCGAGAAGGCGCTGCAGATGCAGCTGGCGCAGTTTAACGCCATGATGCAGGCCGCGGCGGAGGAGAAGGCGCCTCACAGGGTCTGCGCTTATCTCTATGATCTTGCCAACGATTTCAATCATTTTTATCATGAGACAAAGATTTTAAGCGAGGAGGACCGGGAGAGAAAGGAAAGCATGCTTGCCCTGCTTATGCTTGTCCGGGATGTGATGGAGACCTGTGTGGATGTGCTTGGATTCTCCGTACCGGAGAAAATGTAGGGCGGTTTCCCCTTTGTTGAGTGACAGAGAACCCTGATTTAGAGAGGGCGCAAGCGGTCTTTCCGTTTGCGCCTTCTTAGCTGACAAATAGCAAAGACGGAAACAGCCGTCAAGGATGCGAAGCGCGAAATGCGCACAGGCTCGTCGGCTCTGCGCCGCGTCATATCAGTTATCCGCCTGATTACTCGCATCTGCATACCGCCTTTTCGGAAGTGTCTTTGTCAGAATTAAGGTATAGGCAACGGTTAGAGCAATCATGACAAGGCTGTGGATAATCTGCTTTTCCACGGTAAAGCCCACTTCATTTACAAAGGTACTGAGGGTATTTATCGCAGCGTGAGTGATAATGCAAGGGAGCAGGCTTCCGCTGCGGTCAAATATTGTTACAAACAGAAAACCTACCGCAATCGCGAAGCCAATTTGGATTAAATTGTTCGCCAAATCCATACCGCTCCCATTGAATAAATTTAGCAAATGCCCTATGCCAAAGGTCACGCTCGAAACGATAATTGCGGATTTTACATTGTCTTTTGCCATTGCCTTAAAGAGAAAGCCTCTGAAAATCACTTCCTCTAAAAATCCAACACAAAGCATACAGACAATGTGGCAGGCAGCGCCTGCCAACGAATAATTAACGGCAAGACCGTTCCAAAGATTTCCGGTGGTTAATATAATCAGCGGTACATAGTAAAGAAATTGACGGGCAGGTGCAGAGGATTTGCATAGTCCGTACCGTTTCATCAAGCTGTTCTTCCGAATAAAGACAAAAAGGATAACCGTCTGTATGATACAAAAAATGGCGCTTACAGAATATTCAATCCCGATTTTTTTATTCAGCGGATTTGCTAAGGATTGCAGAACACAATAAACCACAATCAAAACTATCGCAAAGGTTATTTCACTTTTCTCATATAACTTTTTCATTTCGTATCCTCCTGTGCAGCCAATATTGCACCGTTATATGCCCGTTCCAAATGAGCTTTTATAAGTTCCTCATCATACTCCAATGAATTGTTTGCAATTATACTGGCATAACCGTGAGCAAATAAGAAAATTGTCAAAAAGATTTCTTTTACCTGCTCTATACTTCCTCCCACTGCTCCCTGCATCGCCGAAATAACAGGCGTAAGCTCCTCTGCGTCCATCATCTCAAGCAGGGTGGTTCCATTGAAAAAATTTGACTGAAAAAGGAAACGGAATAAATGTGGTTCTTCAATTGCGAAGCGGATATAATTCAATCCGATCCCAAGCATAACGCCTTTCGGTGGGCTTTTCATATTCATCAGATATTCCGAATGATAGCTATCTGCCTTTGCATATACCGTCTTTTTCAATGCCTCAATCGTTGCAAAATGATACATAACGGGCTGCGTGGAACAGTTCAGCTTTTCCGATACCGTCCTTGCATTGATATTTTCCGCACCTTCGTTACGGGCTATCTCAAAAGCAGTGTCTACAATCATATCTCTTGTAATTTTTGCTCTTGGCGGCACTTGATACACCTCCTTAGTTATAATTATTGTTATATAACGATAATTATAATTTGCTGACAGGATATTGTCAATAGACTTTAAAGCGTGGCAATACCATTTTGTTTGATCTGCTTCAAGGCTGAAAGGATATACAAAAAAGTGAATTTGCGGAATTTGGAAAAAAGTTGTTGACAAACTGAATTTAAGATAGTATACTCATTAAGTCGGTTGCGTGAGCAGCTGACAGATGGAATCTTAGCTCAGCTGGGAGAGCATCTGCCTTACAAGCAGAGGGTCATAGGTTCGAGCCCTATAGGTTCCATTTCCAGTGTAAATGGTACTGGTAAAGATGGCGAGATAGCTCAGTTGGCTAGAGCATGCGGTTCATACCCGCAGTGTCGAGGGTTCAAATCCCCCTCTCGCTACTTGTGTAAGGTGGCGGAAAGTATTGGAAAACCAATATTTTCCGCTGTTTTACTTTTAAGGCGGAAGAGTGCCCGACCGTGCCGCAGCTTTGACTGTGGGGTTAAGGAGCCGGGCGGATATATCGGCATTTGTTTTGTGGCTGCCGGGGAAAATTTTATTTTGCGGCTGCCCCGGGGCAAGCGGAGAAGGTGGGGAAAATGATTATCAGACGTGCGTGTGAACAGGATATGGATGGCATAGGCAGGCTGCTCTGCCAGGTGCTCACGGTACACCATAACGGAAGGCCGGATCTGTTTAAGGCGGATGTAAAAAAGTATACGGACGACGAGCTTCGGGATATTATTCAGGATGATGCCAGGCCTGTTTTTGTGGCAGTGGATGAAGCTTCCAGAGTGCTGGGCTATGCGTTTTGCATGTTCAAGCAATTTCCCGACGACAATATACTGACGGATATCAGGACCCTGTACATTGACGACCTGTGCGTGGATGACGCCTGCAGGCGCCAGCATGTGGGAAGACAGCTCTATGAGTATGTGATTGGGTTTGCGAAGGAGCAGGGGTGCTATAATTTGACGCTGAACGTGTGGGAGTGCAACCCCGGCGCCAAGAGGTTCTATGAAAAATGCGGTCTTGTGCCGCAGAAGACAGGCATGGAAAAGATTTTGTAGCCGGTTTCCCGCGCCGGGCTGTCTGTCTCTGACAGAGGTCTGGCTGAGACAGGAGTAACGGGAAAATAAAAGTTTATTGATTGAGAGATGAGGAAATGAGAGAGATGGAAAGAACAGAGGAAATGGATCTGTATTACGAGGAGGGCGCGGAGGAAGAAAGCGTCTTGAAGGCGATAGAGGGTATGCTGGACGAGCGTATTGCCCGTGCCATACGGGAGATGGGCTTCGTGAAGCTTTCTCCTATTCAGGAGCAGGCGATTCCCTATCTGCTGCAGGGAGAGGATATTATCGGGCAGGCCCAGACCGGAACCGGCAAAACCGCCGCTTTCGGAATTCCCGCGCTGCAGAAGATCGATCCGGAGCTTAAGAAGCTGCAGACAATTATTTTGTGCCCTACCAGGGAGCTTGCGATCCAGGCGGCGGAGGAGCTGCGTAAAATTGCAAAGTATATGCACGGTATCAAGGTGATTCCCATTTATGGAGGCCAGGAAATCGGCAGGCAGATCTCAGGGCTCAAGGGAGCGCAGATCATTGTGGGCACGCCGGGCCGGGTTATGGATCATATGCGCAGGCGCACCATCAAGCTGGACTATGTGAATATGGTGGTGCTGGACGAGGCGGACGAGATGCTGAACATGGGCTTTCGGGAGGACATGGAGCTGATACTGGGACAGATTCCGGGCGAGCATCAGACGGCGCTGTTTTCCGCCACCATGCCCAAGCCCATTCTTGATATCACCAGCCAGTTTCAGAAGGACGCAAGACTGGTCAGGGTGGCGGCAAAGGAGCTTACGATCCCCCTGGTATCCCAGAGGTATTACAAGGTGAAAAGCCAGGACAAGGACGCCGCGTGCATCCGGCTGCTGGAGTATTACCAGCCCAGGCTCTGCCTGATCTTCTGCAATACCAAGGTAAAGGTGGACGAGCTTGCCGAGGTCTTGAAAAGAGCCGGTTTTCAGGCGGAGGGGCTGCACGGGGATATGTCCCAGCATCAGAGGGATGTAGCCATGGGGCGGTTCAGGAACGGCAGCACCAATATTTTGATTGCCACGGATGTGGCCGCAAGAGGCATCGACGTGGAAAATGTGGAAGCGGTCATCAATTACGATATTCCGCAGGATATAGAGTATTATGTACACCGCATCGGAAGGACGGGACGTGCGGGAAAGACAGGGCGTTCCTTTACTCTGGCGGGCGGAAGGGAGCTTCGCCGCATCCGTGAGATAGAGAGAATCTGCCATACGGTGATAGAGGAGAAAAAGCTGCCCGGCGCTTCCAAGGTCTTGAAGGCAAAGGCGGACAAGTATTTAAACAGGGCGTGGGAGCTTCGTGAGCATGAGGATATCGAGCTGATGAAGGGCTTCCTGCAGCGGAAAATAGACGAGGAGGGCTGTGACGCTCTTGAGCTTGCCGCGGTAATGCTGAAGCTCCAGGTGGGCGACAGGGGGCCGGAAATCGAAGTGGACGATTATGCAGGCCGTAAAAGCGGTTTTGGAGGCAGGTTCGGGCGCGGAGGAAGGGATGACCGGAAAAAGGACGAGTCAGGGCGCAGAGAGCGCGACAGGTTCAGGTCCGGTGACAGGTCCAGGTCAGGAGACAGGGACAGATCCAGAACCGGTGACAGGTCCAAAGGCAGGGATAAGGATAAAGACAGGACAGGCGGCAGGTCAGGCCGCGGCTTAAATAAGACCATCAAGGAGTTTGGGGAGGAGCGTATAAGACGTTCCTCAAAGAGAGATTATAATGAGAAATGGCAGAGTGATTCATATGACTCGGAAACCAGGAAGGTAAAGGATGTAAGAATGGACGGCAGCGAGCAGATTGGCTATGCTTCCCCCAGAAAGAAGCGGAAGTAAGGATATGAGAGTAGGAATGGGCTATGACGTCCACAGGCTTGTGGAGGGAAGAAAACTGATTATCGGCGGTGTGGAGATTCCCTGGGGGAAGGGGCTGCTGGGGCATTCGGACGCGGACGTGCTTCTACATGCCGTCAGCGACGCCCTGCTGGGTGCGGCGGCGCTGGGGGACATCGGCAGGCATTTCCCGGACAGCGATCCTGCGTATGAGGGGATTTCTTCCCTTATATTGCTGCAAAGGGTGGGGGCCCTGCTGACGGAAAAGGGCTTCCTTATCGAAAATATCGATGCGACGATTATTGCCCAGGCGCCCAGGATGCGCCCCTATATCGACGCCATGCGGGAAAACATTGCGGAGGCGTTGGAGCTGGATGCGGAGCATGTCAACGTGAAGGCGACCACCGAGGAGGGGCTTGGCTTTACCGGCGCAGGGGAGGGTATTTCTGCCCAGGCGGTCTGCCTGCTGACCAGCCCCTTTGATTTGACTGCACAGAAGGTTTCCGGGGAGTGTGAGGGCTGCGGCGGATGCAGGAAACGGTAAAATGAGCGGGCGGATATGAAATGCTTTGGCGCGGATAAGGAAGGGTTGTAAAGATGGCGGAAAAACTGAAGGCTATAGGCATAAAGCTTGAAAAAGCGGCTGCGGGGACGCTGCTGCTTTTGTGTATCTGTATTTTTTGCGGGCTTACTTATTACAGCGCAGGGTATACGGTGATAGAAGATGCCGGAATCCCTTCGGATACGCGGGACAATATGTGGCTGAATTTACTTGTGCTGGCGGTGGTTACGGCGGCTGCCTTTCTGCTACACGGGATTTCCCGCAGCGGGCATTTGCGGCAGGCGAGACGGCGTATTTCGGCGTGTAAGCCATATTTGATCGGTATTGTATCGGCGTATGTTTATATCGTCAGCGTGGTCTGGATAACCAACTGTCATGTGGAGCCCAGCGGAGACGGGGCGGTGCTTTGCGCCGCCGCGCACCGGATGATAACGGGCAACTATGTGGATATGAAGGTTCCGGGCTACATGGTTATTTTTCCCCATCAGTTTGGTCTGCTTTCTTTAATCCATCTCTTATTCACCTTGTTTGGAGTTTGGAATTTCAGTGTGTTTCAGCATATAAACGCCCTGTGCATGCCCTTGCTTTTTTACAGCGGATATAAGCTTTTGCAGCTTATCTGCAAGGATTTTGAAATTGTGTTTTATTACGTTCTCTTTTTCCTGGGGTGCGTTCCTCTGTTTTTGTATGTGCCTTATGTGTACGGGGAGATCATCTCGATCACCTTTACCATGGTATTGATGTGGCAGACGCTCCGATACTGTAAGACAGGCAGGAAAAGCTGCTTTTTCTGGGGGACGGCAGCCATTGTTCTGGCATGTCTTGTGCGCAAAAATTCTTTGATCGTATTGATTGCGGCAGCAATCGTTCTGGCGGTTCATGCAATAAAGGAAGCAAACCCCCGGGGCGTGATCTGGGTGCTTGTGATGGCGTTGACGGTTTCCGGGTCCGGCAAACTGATACATACATATTATGAAAAACAATCCGGGCTTGAGGTTTCAGGCGGCGTTCCTTATATTTCGTGGATTCGCATGGGGCTGCAGGATACATGGGCGGGTCCCGGCTGGTTTGACAACAGCAGCGTGGAGGCGTACGCAGAGCATGGCTACGATACGGAGCAGACGGCTTTGGCGGAAAGGGAGCGGCTCGCCGGAATTCTGAAGGATATGTGGCGGAATAAGGCTCAAAGTGTGGACTTTTTCCGTCGGAAAATACTGTCCCAGTGGAATTCGCCGGGAAACAGCTATGTATATGAGACGAAAAATTTTGACTGCGGTCCGGGTGAGCTTCCGGATTTTGTAAGACGCGTTTACTACGACAATGAAAGGGCTGTTCAGGCTTACATGAACAGATATCAGTCCGTGCTTTACTTTTTTACGGCAGTGTCCGCAGCCGCATTGCTTGCAGACAGAAAGAAGAAGCAATGCCTGGAGGAATATTTGCCGTATATAGCCATAGTCGGCGGTTTTCTGTTCAGTATGCTGTGGGAAGCAAGTAGCCGTTATGTGCTGCCCTATGTGGTGTATATGATTCCTTTGGCGGCGGCAGGGGTATACCGGCTGGCGAAAATATCGGACGGGCGCGGTCTTTTCAGGCGGAATAAAGAGGTTGTACCGCAGGATAAAATAGCAAATTCTTCAAATAATTAATTCTTCTGTATAAAACTGTTGACAAATGGAAAATAATAGGGTAAAATATGCTTCGTCGGTTTGGTTATGAGTTTTTTTGTGTCCGTAGCTCAGCTGGATAGAGCAACGGCCTTCTAAGCCGTGGGTCGGGGGTTCGAATCCCTTCGGGCACGTGACATCGAGCTTACAGGCGAGATGTATTGTTTTATGGTGGGTATAGCGCAGTTGGTTAGCGCGCCAGATTGTGGCTCTGGAGGCCAAGGGTTCGAATCCCTTTATCCACCTTTGTTCTAGGATTTTAGATGTGTCGTTGCGGCATGCCTGGCGTCATATACAGGGCTATCGCCAAGCGGTAAGGCACAGCACTTTGACTGCTGCAGACGCTGGTTCGAATCCAGCTAGCCCTGCTCTTTCTACACAATATTGTATAAATTGTTATGGGACATTAGCTCAGTTGGTAGAGCACTTGACTTTTAATCAAGGTGTCGGGAGTTCGAGTCTCCTATGTCTCAGTTCCGTTTCATATTTTTGATCTTCCCCATGCCGGATGCCATGGGGGTTTTTATTACCATTTTTCTTATCCGTGGGTTAATTGTACTTCATGTGATAAATTTTGCGGATATGGCGGAAGCGGCAGACGCGATGGATTCAGGTTTTTCCTTATTAAACGAGCGGAATTGATGGAATTGGCAGACATGCAAGATTTAGGTTCTTGTGCCGCAAGGCGTGAGGGTTCAAGTCCCTCATTCCGCATTTTGACCTCAGAGCTCTGGGGTTTTTCTTTTTATACACAGACCGGTCAGCGGCCGGAAGGCATATCGGCAGAGCCGGTCAAAGGCTGCAGGAGTATCCGGTGAATGCTTTAGAAAGGTAAAGGTAAGGTAAAATGCAGGTTGCAATTCAATTAGGGCTGTTGATAGCCGGCTTTATACTGCTTATGAAGGGCGCGGATTGGTTTGTGGAGGGTGCATCCAAGATAGCGGACAAGTTCGGCATCCCTCAGCTTGTGATCGGTCTGACCATCGTGGCGATGGGAACCTCTCTCCCGGAGGCGGCGGTCAGTATTTCGGCTGCGGTAAAGGGCAGCGCGGAGATTACCATAGGTAATGTACTGGGAAGCAATGTGTTAAATGTGCTGATTATTCTGGGGCTGACTTCCGTGATCTGTGCCATTCCCGTGAAGAAATCCACGGTCAGGTATGAGATTCCTTTTACCATCGGTATTACGGCAGCACTTGCTGCCATGGGGCTTGCGGACGGGAAGGTGAGCAGGCTGGAGGGCGGCTTTCTTTGGGTGCTGATGATTGTATATCTTCTGTATCTGCTTAAAATGGCAAAGAGCGGGGAAGCCTTGGACGAAGTCCCTGAAGCGGGTGAGAAGGACACGCTTTTCAAGATGGTCCTGATGGTGATTGTGGGCGCGGTAATGATCGTATTGGGCAGCGATGTGACGGTGAACGCGGCCACGGCGCTTGCGACCATATTTGGCATGGACGAACGACTGATCGGCTTGACCATTATCGCACTGGGAACCTCCCTGCCGGAGCTTGTGACGAGTGTGACTGCCGCTGTGAAGGGAAAGACCGATATTGCCATAGGCAATATTGTGGGCAGCAATATTTTTAACATTCTGTTTGTGGTGGGAACCACGGCGCTTATCACCCCCGTGGTCTACAGCCCGGACTTTATGGTGGACAGCCTTACCGCCATAGGGGCGGCGGTTCTGCTTTTGCTTTGCGTGCTGCGCAAAAGGAGGCTTACCAGGCTTGGCGGAGTGATCATGCTTGCAGGCTATGCGGCATATTTTATTTATCTGATCAGATTTGCCATGGAACAGGCTTAAACGGAAAAAGAAAATGCCGCCCTTTGGGCGGCATAAAAATCAGTATGAAAAGTCCGGATTGAGCGCCATGAAGGAGTTGTGATATTCCTTGCGGTAGGTCACATCCTCTCCAAACCATTCGGGCGGGACAAATGCCTCGGCGGCTTCCCTGCTCCCAAATTCCACCTCCGCCATGACGAGAGGAGCGAAGGGCGGGTCGAACACATCCAGCTCGACGGTGAGCTGATAGTCCGCCGGCGGTTTCAGAGAGCCGTTTTCTGTGGCAAAGGTAGGGTGGACCAAGGGAATCAGATAGCGGTTTTTGGAGATGATTTTCCCGTCCGCTTTCTCACGCAGGTGATAGTATGCGTCTTTATTCAGAGCCAGATTTATCTCCTCGCGCGCCATCATGCCGCTTCCCTTATAGGTAAGGTAATAATCCTCGTTTTCCTTGCGCACCCTGATTACGGGAGAGGTGCTTAAGTAGCCCTGCTCAATATGCAGTAACGGATATTCATCCAAATGCTCCGGCAGGTGTTTAATCAAAAATTTTCTTTCTATTTCCATGTGAACCTCTCAATCTGGCGTATTATACCATAATTCGTGCGCTTCAGCGCACACGGAATCAGAAGTTGACGCTGCTTCTGTATCAACATTATACCATATCTTTTTAATTTTCCCAAGCTGATAATTGAAATATTTCTAATATATGTGTATACTATAACTGTAAAAATCGGCAGTTGGGTTTTTCTAAAATTAAATAGTCAGAGGGAGGTCTGTAGATGAGTAAGCTTGCTGTTTTTTTTGCGGAGGGATATGAGGAGATAGAAGCCCTGACGGTGGTGGATATCTGCCGGAGATGCGGTCTTGAGATAGATATGGTTTCGGTACCTGGTACGGAGGCGGGGAATAATGCCGCTTCAGAGCAGGATGAGAGATGGGTCAGGAGCTCCCATAATGTGAATGTGCAGATGGACAAGACTATCGCAGAGGTGAATTTTGAAGATTACGATATGCTGATACTGCCGGGCGGAAAGCTTGGAACGGAAAACCTTGAGGCGCATGAGGAGCTGATGGCTCAGGTGGATGCTTTTTACCGGGACGGCAGATATGTTGCGGCAATCTGCGCCGCACCCAGCATTTTAGGACATAGGGGAATTTTAAAGGGCAGGAAGGCATGCTGCTATCCGGGCTTTGAAAGCCAGCTGGAGGGCGCGGATGTAACGGAGGGTCCGGTGGAAATATCGGATAAGGTAGTGACGGCAAGGGGGATGGGTGCGTCGGTAGACTTTGCACTGGCAATCGCAGGTATTTTCTGCGGTCAGGGTAAGGCGGACGAGCTGGCAGAAACCATTTGTTACCGCCGCTGATTTCCGAGGGCCGCTGCAGAGGATTTTTTATAATTGCGGGAAAGCTTGGAGAGGCTGTCGCAATAAGGATTGAGTATACAAGATATAGTATTGTTTTGGGATTAAATCCCACTAAGTCTTGTATATGTTTTTCTTAGTGCGACAGCCCCTTTAAGCATTAAAGAGAGTTATTGCCATATATTATATTTTCGGAGCATGGCTGACGCAGAACGGCTATGGATTTATCGGAGGCTATCGGTTCGAGCGCTATGTGGAAACAAGACAAAAACTGCATTTACATAAGAAGGAGAGGAATTTAAGTGACGGACATATTAGACGGTCTTAACGGTGCTCAGAAAGAAGCGGTGACTTCTACGGAAGGGTACATTCGGGTGATAGCGGGAGCCGGAGCCGGAAAGACAAAGGCGCTGACGCACCGTTATGCATACCTGGTATCCGAGCTTGGAATTTCCCCGGCAAATATTTTGTGCATAACCTTTACAAATAAAGCCGCAGGCGAGATGAAAAAGCGTATTAAGACGATGCTGGGCGGGGAATTTGACACCTCGTTTGTCGCCACCCTTCACGCCTTTTGTACGCGGGTTCTGCGGGAGGATATATCCAAGCTGTTTTATCCCGAAAACTTCGTCGTGCTGGACAATATCGACCAGAAGAAGATACTTGAGGAGGTCTATGACGAGCTGGGCATAAAAATGGACACAGCCAGCTTCAAGTTTATGATTGACCAGATACGTTATTATAAAAATCGGATAACCTATGTGGAATACCTCTCAGATCCGGATTTCGATTACTCAACCCTTGTCTCCGAGAAAAAAACGGATGAAATCATGTATCGTTATATAAAAAAGCAGCGCAAGTATTTCGGTCTTGATTTCTTTGACCTGATAAATTTTACGATCTATCTGTTCGGGACTTACCCCGATATTTTGGAGAAATGGCAGAAACGGCTGCATTATATCATGGTCGACGAGTTTCAGGATATCACTGCCAAGGAATTCAAGCTGATACGCCGTCTATCGGAGGCAAACCAAAATCTGTTTGTTGTGGGAGATCCCGATCAGAATATTTACGAATGGCGGGGCGCAAATATGAGCGTGCTTGTGGATTTTGAGGGATGGCTGAACAACAAATGCTTTGAAAATCAATACGGCTTCAGGTGCCGCGATATTATCATGAGCGAAAATTACCGCAGCACGAGCCCCATTTTATCGGTGGCAAATTCGCTTATCCAAAAAAACAGCTATCGGGTCAAGAAAGATCTGTTTACACAAAAGCAGGGCGGGCAGGCGGTGGAGTATTATCACGGGAAAAACGATAAGGAGGAAATAAAATATATAACCCAAAAAATTGTTACCCATATAGAAAACGGCGGTAAATATTCGGATTTTGCGGTGCTGTACCGCTCGAATTATATTTCCCGCTTTGTGGAGCAGGGCTTTTTGACGGCGAATATTCCTTATGTCGTATACGGCGGTATAGGCTTTTACGAGCGGGCCGAGATAAAGGACGTCCTTTCGTATATGCGCCTTGTAAACAATCCGGATGACGATCTTTCCTTTCTCCGGGTGATCAATGTACCGCGGCGTAAAATTGGAAAGATGAAGCTGGATCTGCTTAAAAATTACGCGGAAAGCAATAAAACGTCACTGTACAAGGCGCTTACAGCCTGCTTTTTGCAGGATAGCTTTAAGGGAAGCAGGGCCGGGGAGTTTATTGCGGCGATTGAGGGCCTGCGGGCGCTTGCCGACACCCTTTCGGTTTCGGAGCTGCTTTCCCGGATTATGACGGATACCGGCTATGAGCTTTATATCCGCGAGAGCGGCGACATTGAGCGGCTTGACAATGTGTCCGAGCTGCTTCGCGGAATCGTGACCCAGGAAGCCGAATTCGGGGAGCATCTGTCGCTTGCGACGTTTTTGCAGACTGTCACGCTTCTGCGGGACAGCGACGCGCCGGACAAAAGCGACTGCGTAAAGATCATGACGCTCCACACCTCAAAGGGGCTTGAATTTGATAATGTGTTCCTGGTGGGGCTGACCGAAGGCTTCTTTCCGTCGGCTAGAAGCCTTGAGGAACGCAAAACGGAGGCTCTTGAGGAGGAACGCCGCCTCTGCTTTGTGGGCATTACCCGCGCAAGGAAAAATCTGTATCTGACCGAGAGCGAGGGCTTCGGCGTGAAGGGCTACAGCAAGGTGCCGTCCCGTTTCCTGTTTGACATCGATCAGAGCCTGCTGCATATAGTAGGTGAAATACCACAGGATGTCCGGGTTCAGTTTGCCGCCCAGGTGGCTGAATCAAAAAACGGCAAGAGGATATACAAAAAAGGGGATCAGCTCCGCCACAAGGTATTCGGCGAAGGGATCGTGGAAGACATCGACGAGAAGACGCAGACCTATTATATCCGCTTTACAAACGGTATAAAGCCTATCAGCTTCGGCTATAACGGGTTAAGCCATATTTTTTAAGAGTTATAAGTTTGGAGGTAAACCTCCAAATATTGAAATTAGTGCCCGCCAGAGGCGGGCATGGGGGTATAAACATCGGTCCTACAAACCAAATAAAATAGCCCTTACCTTTCAAGGAGAAGGATTTGAATGCCTGCTTTAGCGGGCAGATAGGAGTTAATATGAAAGAGTATCAGAAGCCGGCAAAGGATATGCTGGAGTTTATCGAAAAAAGTCCTTCCTGCTTTCACGCGGTTGCAAACATAAAGAAGGCGCTTTTGGAGGCGGGATGCACGGAGCTTACGGAGACCGGAGAGTGGGAGCTGACGCCGGGCTGCGGTTATTTTGTAACAAGGAACGAGTCCTCATTGATTGCCTTCAGACTGCCGGAAGCTGACGCGCAGGGCTTTCATATTACCGCGGCTCACAGCGATTCGCCCGCCTTTAAGCTCAAGGAGTCGCCGGAGATGGCAGTGGAGGGCGCTTACATAAAGCTCAACACGGAGAAGTACGGCGGCATGATCCTTTCCACATGGCTGGACAGATGTCTGTCCGTGGCAGGGCGGGTTGTTGTAAGGGGAAAGAACGGATTGGAGACCAGGCTCGTCAATGTGGAGAAGGATCTTCTGGTGATTCCCAATGTGGCGATTCATATGAACAGGGATATGAACAACGGGTATGCCTATAATCCGCAGACGGATATGCTGCCCCTGTATGCCGGCAGCGAAGGGGACGGCAAGGGGAAAAGCATGCTGATGAAGCGAATTGCCAAGGCGGCAGGCGTAAAAAAGGACGAGATTCTGGGGCATGATCTGTTTTTATATCCCAGGGAGAAGGGCAGGATGATCGGAGAAAACGGGGAGTTTGTTCTGTCTCCCAGACTGGATGACCTGCAGTGCGTATACGCAGCACACCGCGCCTTTGCGGAGAGCGTGCCGGAGCGTTTTATCAATGTATGCGCGGTGTTTGACAATGAGGAGGTGGGAAGCGGCACCAGGCAGGGGGCGGATTCTACCTTTCTTGAGGATGTGCTTTGGAGGATCGGAGAGGGGCTGAAGATGTCGCGCAGCCGGCTGCTGCAGATGATTGCGGGAAGCTTTCTGATATCCGCGGACAATGCCCACGCGGTGCATCCCAATCACCCGGAGAAGGCAGACCCCACCAACAGACCTTATCTGAACGGAGGTATTGTCATTAAGTATCACGGCAGTCAGCGATACGCCACGGATGCGGTGTCGGCAGCGGTGATGAAGCGAATCTGCGAAAAGGCGGACGTGCCTTACCAGGCTTATGCAAACCGCTCTGATATCCCCGGGGGCAGCACGCTGGGAAACATCTCAACGGCGCATGTGTCCGTGTCCAGCGTTGATATCGGGCTGCCGCAGCTTGCCATGCATTCCGCGGTGGAAACTGCGGGAGTAAAGGATACCAAATATGCCATTGATGCGTTTAGGGTATTTTTCTCGGAGTGAGCGGCAGATCAGTTTAGTTAATAATAACAGGGAATCGTATTCAGGTCGTCTTTATGACTTTCGCCGGAAAGCATAAGGACGGCCTTTTTGGACGTTCCTGACTGCAGCCGTCAAACCGCCTGTTGCCGCGGTGCGATTACTGAAGGAAATATAAAAGATACGGCAGCATATCAAAATGCTTGAAAAAAAGGAAATATAAAAAGATCAAAAATTCGATGGCACAGCGACAGATAGGGAAATACAATAGAATATAGCGGCAGATATGGAAACGGGACAAAGTATGAATGCAAAAGGATGAAAAGTGCAGTGAAAAAAGAATGGGAAACGGAAAAGAAATAAGAACGGAATAAGGATGGGAAAAAACGGACTAAGGATGAAAAAAACGGACTAAGAATGGAAAAACCGGGCTAAGGATGGAAAAAGAACGGACTAAGAATGGAAAAACCGGGCTAAGGATGGAAAAAGAACGGATTAAGGATGGAAAAAGAACGGATTAAGGATGGAAAAAGAATGGAAAAAGAACAAGAAAAGAACGGACTAAGAATGGGAAAGAACGGAATCAGAATGAATAAAGAACAAAATAAGAACGGAAAAAATAAAAAACAAAAAGAACGATGAAAAACGGAATCAGAACAAAATAAAAACGGAGTAAAAAAGGATTAAAAAGCATGAATCAAAAACTGGAAAACTTACTGCAGCTTGCGCTTCAAACCTCCGAAAGGGTCAGGGAACAGACAGAGGACCTCAATGTGGGCTTTAACAGCCAGGCGCGTACATGGGAGCTGATTGTAAAGTATCATGGGAGCCTGGATGTGCTGGAGCCATTGGGTGTGAAAATTGAATATCTGATAGCGGGCTACGCCATATTGACGGTGCCGGAGCTGCTGGTGGAAAATATCGTGGAGCTGGAGCAGATAGAATATGTGGAAAAGCCCAAGCGGTATTTTTATGAGGCGGAGATGCCTGCGGAAGGCTCCTGTATCCCGCAGGTGACGCTCAGGGAGCCAAATTTGACCGGGAGGGGAACGCTGATTGCCGTATTAGACAGCGGGGAGTGTGTTCGGTAAATGAGAACCCCCTGGCATAGGACAATCCGGAGCGTGCATAAGGTTTCAAAAAGAGCAGCCGCGGTTTGGCAGAGGGCTGAAATCGCAGCGGGGTTGCGGGCTATGTACAATACTGACACTGATATTATGCAGGCGGAAAGGGACGCGCTGGTGGACATAAGAGATATCCATATTGACAGCGCGGAGCCTGTGGAAACTAAAATCCGTAAATATGTGGAGCAGGTAAAGAATCCCTTTCTGGTGAGGTACGGCGATTATATTATAAAATTGAGCTATGCGGATACGGAAAAAAGCATGGACGACAGAATGACAGAGTACGTGGACAGGATGGCAAAAATTCAATATGGGACGTCGGAGGATTTTGAGTGAAGGCAAAGGAGTCATATCAGGTAGGTATATATCTGCGTCTGTCCAGGGATGATACTGTCTCCGGGGGCATAAAGCCCGAGAGCGACAGCATCAGCTCTCAGCGGGAGCTTTGCCGCGCCTTTGTCCGGGGGCAAAGGGGTATGGAGATCTATGATATTTACACGGATGACGGGTACTCGGGGTCAAATTTCGAGCGTCCGGCCTTTAAACGCATGATGGAGGATGTACGAGCCGGAAGGGTGGACTGTATTGTGGTGAAGGACCTGTCCCGGTTCGGGAGAGAATATATTGAAGCCGGGCGGTTGATACAAAAGACCTTCCCGGCTTTAAACGTGCGTTTTATCGCGCTCACGGACCGGTTTGATTCCCTGACGGCAGACTATAATGAGACGGCCCTGGTGCTTCCGGTAAAAAATTTTGTAAACGACGCTTACTGCAAGGATATTTCCGACAAGGTAAAGAGCCATCAGAGGATAAAGCGGGAGAACGGGGAGTTTATCGGAGCCTTTGCCGTTTACGGTTATCGGAAGGACCCGGCCAACCGCAACCGTCTTGTGCCGGATGATTATGCGGCGGAGGTGGTGAGGCGCATTTTTGGATGGAGGCTTGGCGGCTTGAGCGCTACGGCAATTGCAAAAAAGCTGAACGCACTGGGTATATTGAGCCCCTTGGAGTACAAGTGTGCCCGGGGGGAAAGCTATGCATGCGGTTTTGCGGCGGGGCTTCAGGCGAAGTGGTCCGCAGTGGCAGTCAAACGCGTATTGACCAATGCGGTCTATACGGGAGTTCTGGAGCAGGGAAAGACCGAAAAGGTGAGCGTTAAGGTAAACAGGTACTGCCTGAAGCCCCGGGAGGAGTGGGCGAGGGTGGAGCATACCCATGAGCCCATTGTCAGCAGGGATGAATTTGAGAGTGTGCAGAGGCTTATGGAGACGGGATGCCGATGTGCAGGGGGCAGGGAGTGCGCCCACATGTTTTCGGGGCTTCTGTTCTGCGGTGACTGCGGAGCGCCCATGGCAAGGAGGGTGAGCCGTTATAAGGGAAGGGAGAAGCTTTCGTTTATATGCTCTGCACAAAATAAGGGAAGGGGCTGTACAAGGCACAATATTTCGGAGAGGGAGCTGAGAGAGGCGGTGCATGGGTGTTTGAGGCTTCAGGCAGCGGTTTTGACAAACAGGGAAAAGACAGAGGCCCATATAAAAGGGATGGAGGTAAAATTTGAGGAAATAGGGCGGCTGGAGCGGGAAATGGAAAGGCTTGCCGGGCTTCAGGAGCAGTACCTGTCCCTGCAGAGCGGCCTGCATGAGGATCTGCAAAAGGGAGTTATTACCAGGGAAGACTTTTATGCCTTTGGGCGTATTTACGAGGAAAAATATATTCAGGTAAAGAGAGCGCTGGCGGGCCAGGAGGAGCTTATACGGGGCTGTCTGAGGTCCGGCGCCGCCGCCGGACGGGAGCTGGAGCGCTTTAAGGAGACGCAGGACCTGGCGGAGCTGGACAGAAATATGCTAGTGACCTTTGTGCGCCGCATCGACCTGTATGAGGGCAGGAGAATACATGTGGAGTTCAATATTAAGGGGCTGAAGCATGGGTAAAAAAATCTATTCCGTAGGAATTTATGCCCGGCTTTCCGTTGAGGGCGGCACAAGGAAAAACGAATCTATCGAAACCCAGATAGAGATTGCAAGGGAGTATATGAAGGGGCAGGACGACATGGTTTTGTATGGCTGCTACAGCGACCTGGGAAGGACAGGAACCAATTTTGAGCGGGAGGGCTTTGAGAGGCTTATGGAGGATGTAAGGTTCCGCAGAGTGGATTGCATTATTGTAAAGGACTTTTCCAGATTTGGGCGCAATTATATAGAGACGGGAAACTATATTCAGAAGATATTTCCCTTTCTGGGGGTACGGTTTGTGTCCGTTACGGACTGCTTTGACAGTCTTTTTGCGGAAAACGACGATATGGGGGTAAATTTAAAGAATCTGGCAAATGAGATGTATGCCAGGGATATCGGCCTCAAGGTTAAAAGCTCCAAGAGGGCAAAGAGGGAGTCAGGCAGTTATGTGGGGGGCATTCCGCCCTATGGCTATTACGCAGAGCGGAGCTGCGGGAGGAGGCGCCTGCTTGCGGAGGCGGGCACGGCAGAGATCGTAAAGGATATTTTCAGGCAATATGACAGGGGCAGAAGCCTGAAGGAAATTGCGGTAAGCCTGTATGCGCGGCAGGTGCATCGCCCCACGGAATACCGCAGGTATGGGCATCTGCGAAGGCAGCCCGGAGAAGAACTGCACGAATGGCCAAGGACGAGCATAAAAGCAATATTGACCAATCCGATTTATGCCGGATGCATGACGCCGGAAGCCTCCGGCAGCGGCGGTTATACATGCCAGAGGCTTAAGGGCGATGTGGCCCGGCGTATTGAAGGGCGTGAAGAAGGCGTTAATCTGCCGCTGAGAGAGAATTCGCATCAGGCGATTGTAGATCAAGAGCAATTTTCCAGAGTTGCCGGTAGGTTTGCGCAAAGGGCAGGTAAAACAAGAGAGCGGGCATTTTGCGAGGAAAAGGATATTTTTGACGGCGTGCTGTTCTGCGGCTGCTGCGGAAGGAAGCTGGGAAGGCGCAGTCTTGTAAAACGGTCTTATTCAGGGCAAGAGCTTGGAGGCTGCAGATATTTTTGCAACAATTCCTCCAGAATAGACGATTTTTCCTGCAGAACCGGGAACCTTTCAAAGGATGTGTTGACTGAAATAGTTATAACGGCTTTGAGGCAGGAGGCGGCATTAAACGATATCCGGGCGGAGAAGCTTGCTGGACAAAATTTGAAATGTGCCATGGAGTATAAAAACAGGCTACTGGAAAAATGCAAAACTATACAAAAAAAGCTTGACAGCGCGTACCTGGAGGGAAGTGAACGGTATCGTAAATACCGGGAGGGCGTCATCGGACGGGAGGTATTTCTGAAATGGAAGGAGCAGAGCGATAAGGAGACGGAGCAGACAAGGGACAGTCTGGAGAAAGAAAAACGCAGAATATGTGAAACGGAAAGGGAAGCAAAGCGACAGGAGAGCCTGTTGAGAGAGCTGGCGGAGTTTTCAGCCGGGCGGGAGCCGGACAGGGAATGCATTCTTGCTCTGATCCAAAGGATAAACCTGTACCCGGATAAGAGGGTTGAGATTGTTTTCCGGTTTCATTCCGGCGGCTTCATGGACGAGGGCGGGGAGGGAGGAAGGAGACAGTGAGCAGGAAACCAAGGGTTGCCATCTATATGCGCTTGTCCAAGGGAGACCATGCTGCCAGGGGCGGTCTTCAGGAGAACGGGGTCCTCCGTAAGGAAATTGACAGCAGGGGAATTGCAGATAAAAGGGTTTCCGCCGGAAAAGATTATAAAACGGAAGCCCCGGACGAAGACGTATTCTGCGACGAGGAAAGCAACAGTATCCGTATGCAGAGAAGTCTGTTAAAACAGTATGTGGAGACACATTTTAAAGACTGTGAGCTTCTGGAGTTTGAGGATGACGGATATTCGGGAACAAGCTTTAACCGTCCCGCTGTTATCCGGCTTTTGGAAATGGTTCGGAATATGGAGATAGACTGTATTGTCGTAAAGGATTTTTCCCGGTTTTCCAGAGACTATATCGAGCTGGGAGCGTACATGGAGCAGATTTTTCCTTTTATGGGGGTACGGTTTATTTCTGTAAACGACGGCTACGACAGCGCAGTAAAAAGGTATGCGTCGGGGGAGCTGGACATTTCCTTTAAAAACCTGCTGTACGATCTGTACAGCAAGGATTTGTCCGTCAAGGTCAGGTCGGCTTTGGCAGTGAGAAAACAAAAGGGACAGTACATCAGCGCTAACAGCCCGTTCGGATACGTGAAGTCGGCCGAGGACAGGCATATGCTCTTGATCGAGGAGGGAGAAGCGCAGGTCGTCAGGCGTATCTTTGCCCTTGCGCTGCAGGGTCGCAGCTCTGCGGACATCGCAAAGCTTTTGAACAGGGAAGGCGTAAAGACGCCCTTGCAGTTTAGGGCAGAGAGGGGAGAAACGGGTCGGATTCCCAAGCAGGGTATATTTATCTGGCAGTCCTCCACGGTATGCCAGATCCTGCGCAACCGGGTGTATGTGGGAGATATTGTCTACGGGAAGACGCAGAAGGAGTCGGTTGGAGGAAAGAATCGTTTAAAGCCTCGGAGCGAATGGAAGGTTTATGCCAATCATCATGCCCCCATTATAGACCGCAAAACATTCTGTATGCTGCAGGAGAGGCGGGGCGCCGTCCGGAGCGCCAACCCGGGTCTGTCCGGGAAGGAGCCGGAGAAGGAGAGGCATCCTCTGAGCGGAAGGCTGGTATGCGGGTGCTGCGGGAGGAATCTGTATCTTCGCAGGATGTCGGCGCCGTACTTTGCCTGTCCGTACAGATATGTCAGATCCCGGGGAGGATGTGTGGAGAAGGCGGATGCCTCTGCCCTGGAGCAGCATGTGCTCTCCCAAATACAATTACATGTACTGCAGATGGAGGGCGCGGAGAATTTAAAGAACAGATGCCGTGAAACCGCCGAAAAAAGACGGGAGGAGCTGCGAAAGAAAAAGCGCCGTCTGCAAAGAGAGGAGAGCCTGTTGAAAAGAAAAAAGTCCGAGGCTTATGAGGCGTATTCCTTATACAGGATATCCCGGAATGAAGAAATTCCGGGCGGTAGTGCCTCTGGCGCAGTCCGGACGACGACGGAGAGCTCTGTGGGAGCAGCGGATTTTCTAAGGACAAGGCTTGCGGAAATAGATAAGCAGATAATGACCGTAAAGGCAGGCATTGCCGAGACCGAGGAAAAGCTTTCGCTTTTGGCGAAAGACCAAATGGATTGTCTGGGCCTGACAAAGCTGACGGAGCAGAATGTATCGGCATTGATTAAAAAGCTTGTGGTATATGCCGACGGAAAAAGCGAGATACATTGGGTGGAATGGGAAAGGGTCACGCTCTTTCGGCAGCTATGTGACACAGGAGGGAATTGACTATCGTCTTCCCGAATTCAGAGACCGGGACGGCAAAACCCGAATCCTCTATCTTTGGGACCAGACCCTGCGCCCGTCAGAGCCGTCCGCTGGTTCCGATGCCGGTTCCGGAGCGGATTCCGAACCGGATTCCCAGAGGGAGGAGGGACCGGGCACAGAAATAAATATGGAGCAGGAGCCGAGGCGTCCGCCCGAGGGTTTTAACCAGGGGGTGGAATTCACTTCGGAACAGATTAACCGCGCATTGGACGCGCCCGACGGGCAGCAGCAGTTTCAGCTGCTTCCCAGCGTGGATACCAGCGGGCACGGAACGGCCGTAGCAGGCATTGCGGCAGGAAGCAGCGCTGTCTATCGGGGGGTGGCGCCGGAGGCGGAGCTGTTGGTCGTGAAGCTGGGACTGCCGGATGCCTCCTCCTTTCCCAGGACGACGGAGATCATGCGAGCGGTGACATACACGGTGAATAAGGCGATAGAGCTGCAAATGCCGGTGGTGATAAATTTAAGCTTCGGCAATACCTACGGCGCACATGACGGGAGCTCTCTTATAGAGAGGTTTCTGGACAACGCCTGAGTTATAATAAGCATAACCGAAAAAAGCTTGAAAACAAGCGGCTTTCACCGGTTATGCTTATTTTTTACCCGTTAAATTTCAGGCGAAGGAGGCGCAAATGAAAGATAAGGAACAAGAAAAGAACGTGAGGACAAGCAAGGTGCAGTATTCCAGCAGGCCCACGCATGAGGGAACAGGAGTATTCCGTAAAAGCGGTTATACCTATTTTCCGAGGATATCCATAGCAGGGCTGTGGCTGGAAGAACTGGGGTTCCATGTAGGGGACAAACTGCAGGTCGAGTATGGGGAAGGCTATTTACATATCAGCCGCATGGATGTCAGTATGGTTTGCGAACAATCAAATTATACGGATGCAGTGGAAACTCAGGAACCGGGAAAAACCACCCGGAAGAAAAGGGGGCAGAAAGTATAGTGAAGGATTTGAGAGAATTATTGGAAAGGTCGCAGAAACTGAATACAGACATCAAGAGGCTTTTGAAGGAGTCAACTTATTTAGAGCATGACAATCTAAGCAAGCTGGATATCGACTATGAGGATGCCGAGCAGCTTTTGCTCCATGAGCAGTTGTGGAAGGTGATGCAGGAGCTGGAAGATGTGAGTGACCGTCTTGATTATCTGGCGCTTCCGATCAAAGAGGTCAGCAGGCTGCATAAGAATTCCGATGGGAGATACGAAACGGAGAGCGGGCAATACTTTACAAGTGGGTGCAGGGTGGAGGCATTGATATCTGACAGATTCCGGATAATGCCCCGCTGGGTGAGAACGAGCATTGAACATGACGGCAAGGATTATTTCCTGGCGGGATACCAGGAGATCGGGCTGGAGGGCCTGAAAGTACGTTTGAGAGGGAGGACGTGAAACATGGCTGTTGTATACGCTGTATGTAACCAAAAGGGCGGGGTGGCAAAGACCTTGACGGCAGTAAGTTTAGGGATTGGCCTCGCCCGTGAGGGTAAGAAGGTGCTTTTGGTGGATATTGATCCGCAGGGCAGTCTGACGGCAAGCCTTGGCTATCAGCAGCCGGATCAGATGGAGACAACACTGGCGGATGTGCTGGGAGGGATTATTCAGGATAATCCCCTCCCGCCCGACAGGGCGGTCCTGCATCATGAGGAGGGGGTTGATCTGGTTCCGGCAAATATAGAGCTTTCCGGCCTGGAGGTCACACTGGTCAATACCATGAGCAGGGAGACAATCCTGCGGGAATACATAGATTTCATGCGTGATGCCTATGATGTGATTATCCTGGACTGTATGCCCTCCCTGGGGATGCTGACCATCAATGCGCTGGCGGCGGCTGATGAAGTGCTGATACCGGTCCAGGCGCAGTACCTGTCTATTAAGGGCCTGGAACAGCTGATGCGTACCATAGCGAAAGTAAAACGGCAGATTAATCCTAAACTTTCAATCAGGGGCATTGTGGTGACAATGGCGGATATGCGTACCAATTATGCGAAAGAGATTGTGGAGCTGCTGCACAACACTTATGACGGCTACATCCCGATTTTTGAGAGCATCATTCCACTGTCCGTCCGTGCGGCGGAGACGAGTGCGGAGGGGAAAAGCATTTATCTCCATGACCCGTCCGGGAGGGTGGCAAAGGCGTATAACGTACTGACAAAGGAGGTGCTGGCATGGGCAGGGGAATGAAAAGCAGTGCGAAAAATATCCAGATGACTTCCTTTGAAGATTTGTTCCAGAGCTCAGGAAACAGCGGTTCCGGTGGTGAAAAGGTACAGGAGACCGCCCTGACAGATTTGTTTCCGTTCCGAGACCATCCGTTTAAGGTATTGGACGATGAAGCCATGGCCGACATGGTGGAAAGTGTCAAAACATACGGCATTCTCGTTCCCGGTATTGCAAGGCCGGGGACAGGGGGCGGATATGAACTTGTCTCCGGACACAGGCGGAAACGGGCGGCGGAACTGGCAGGATTGGAGACAATGCCCGTGATCGTGAGGGAGATGGGCGATGACGAAGCCGTGCTGATGATGGTGGACAGCAACCTCCAGAGGGAGAACATACTGCCCAGCGAGAAAGCCTGGGCGTACAGGATGAAGCTGGAAGCGTTGAAGCACCAGGGCGTAAAGGACACTTCTCGCCAACTTGGCGAGAAGTACAGCATTGACGCATTGAGCGAAAATTCCAATGACAGCGCACGGAACATCCACCGTTTCATCCGCCTGACGGAACTTGTCCCCTCCATGCTCCAGCTGGTGGACGATAAGAAGCTGCCGTTTAACCCGGCTGTGGAATTGTCCTATCTGACGAAAGAGGAACAGGTGAATTTATCGGAAAAGATGGCGGGGCTTTCCCATGTGCCCTCGCTGGAGCAGGCGAAGCGGCTGCGGAAATTCAGCCAGGAGGGGAAGCTGGGAGAGGATGTGATAGAGGCGATACTGACGGAAGAACGCAAGGCTCCGCCCCAGGTGACGTTAAAGGGTGAGAGGCTGCGGCAGTATTTTTCGGAGGAATATACGCAGAAGCAGATAGAGGATGTCATCATTTCCCTGCTGGAGACTTGGAAAAAAGAACATGCTTAACAGGATGCCCGGTACTGACTAACTATCAGCTGCCGGGTTTTTTATGCCCAAAATTCAGCCCCGGTGTGGCTTGCTGTTTGGTTACACAGGGGCTTTTTTCGTGGAAAAAAGATAAGGAAGGGGGCAATCAAAATGCCGCTTGAACTTGATTATTACTATGGCAATGAGGCGGAGCAGTACAGTTTTTACCGTATCCCGAAGGTGCTGTTCACGGACAGCCGCTTTAAGGCCGTGTCCGTGGAGGCAAAGGTACTGTACGGGCTTTTGCTTGACCGCATGGCGCTGTCAGTAAAAAACGGGTGGATGGATGAGTACGGCCGCGTTTATATCATTTACACCATTTCGGATATCCTGGAGACCCTGGGCTGTGCGGAGCAGAAGGCAAACAAGCTGCTGGGGGAACTGGACAGCGCCAAAGGGATCGGGCTGATTGAGAGGAAACGGCGCGGCCTGGGGAAACCCAATGTGATCTATGTCAAAAACTTTATCGACAGGAAACGGGAGCCGCCCGGTTGGGGAACAGGTGCGGATCTATCCGCGCCGGGGGCAAAGATTTCAGCACAGGCGGGCTCACAGGCACGCTCCTTTGAAAATCACAATTCCAGATTTGTGAAAATCACAAATCAAGAAATGCGAAAATCACAAACAAATGATACTGACTTGAGTAATACTGACCTGAATGAGACTGATCCATCCATCTATCCGGCTGGCGGCGCATCCCATGCCGGGGGCGCAAAGAGCCGGAGGGATGGGATGGATGGGACGGACAGGGCACAGGGCAGCCATTTCAAGTTATTTAATGCTTACCGTGAGATACTCCGCGAGAACATCGACTATGACATCCTGGTGGAGCGCAGCCCCCATGACAGGGAGCGGCTGGACGGGTTTGTGGAACTCATGGTGGAAGTGTGCTGCAGCTGCCGGGAGACGGTGCGCATCAACCAGGAGGATATGGGCGTGGAGGTGGTAAAGGGGCGTTTCTTAAAGCTCCACAGCGGGCATATCGAGTATGTCATGGACTGTCTGGACAGGAACACCACCCTTGTGGGGAACATAAGGGCTTACACCCTGTCTGCGCTGTTCAATGCGCCTGCGACCATGAGCCAGTATTACGCAAGCCTTGTGAGCCACGACATGGCCAGCGGGAAATTCTGCGGCGGATAAAGGCAGAGACAGCAGCCTATTCTTCTTTCCGCCGGTAAAAAAACATAAGCGGGCGGAAAAGCCGGCAGAAAACGAAAGGAGGGGAGACGGAAAAGTTTATGGTTCACAGGCAACAGGACATATTTTTTGGAGTGTCATGGGCGGCTTTTTGCGGGGCTGTCCTTATTTTTTCCCTCTATACGCCGTGGGGAAGCTGGGTCAGGGGGCCTCCCCACAGCGGGCGCATGGGGCGATAGGTTCCAGAGAAAAGAGCAACAGAAAGAAATGGAGGACAGGAGGATGGGAGAAAACAGAGAAGCCGGCAGGACAGCGGGAAAGGAGAAAGCCCTTGCTGGCAGGGGCAGGGAGAGCCAGAGGGATCGGAACGGCAGGAAAGCGGATGCCGGTGGGAAGCCTGGTAAATTCCTTTTTCCGCTGGTAATCCTGTTGGCAGTCCTGGCGGCAGCCCTTGCTGTCGGCATGGCATTATCCGGCGGCGGAAAAAAGCTGGAATCAGGAACATGGGGCGGGAGTGTCCGGGCGGAAACGGGAGCCGGGGAAACGGAAGAAAATGGAAAAAACCCGCTGTCTGGCAGGAATATCTATTTTTCGGGTGTGGAGGACGCCGTGATTGGCATGGACGGCATTGTGCGTCTGGAAAACAGCGTGGAAAACGGTGATTTCCTGATGAAATACGAGGTCTATGAAGCGGCGGGAGGGGAGCTGGTCTATGAGAGCGGCCTGATCGCCTCCGGCGGGTCCGTGGACTGGATGCCGGGAGGGAGCCTGGGAGCCGGGGAGCATCTCCTGACTTATCTACAGATTCCCTGTTACATGGACGGTGAAGGGAACCATATCAGCCTGACAAGGGGAAGCTGCCAAGCGTGGATCAAGATTAAGGAAAACTGAATATTGGAGTGAATGAATCGGAAAGGGGCATGGCATGAAAAATTTATCGGTAAAAAAGAAAATTGTGGCGATCCTGCTGGCAGTGACGGCAATTCTTGCCCTGGCGGGGGTTGTCAGACATGGTTTCAGGACAAGGAAAATTGAATATTAGGGTGGGGAAACCACGGAAAGGAAGAACTGAATGAAAAAGAATTGGATGAAAAAGGGAATGACGGCAATCCTGCTGGCAGCGGCGGCAATGCTTGCCTTTGCGGTGCCTGCCATGGCGGAGGAATACAGTACGGACGGGACGGCGGAGTGCAGCGTGGCGGCGAGGGTGGTTTCCACCTACACGGTTTCCATTCCGGCTGCAGTTTCCCTGGATTATGACAGGGAGAGCGGGACGGTGGGCGGAAGCTACCGGATTGGCGTCAAGGGCGACCTTCTGCCGGATCAGATGGTGCAGGTGGTTCCCGTACAGCTTACGGAGACTCTTGCGTCGGGAACCGGGGGCGAATACTACCGGGGCGTGCTGATGGGCGAAAAGTCAGGGAGGGCGCTTCCCGTGACCGTCACCCAGCAGGTGACGCGGTGGATCCCCAAGGGAATGGAACCCTCATGGGGAGAGGAAAGGTTCACCCGGATCTCAGCTTCCGATTTTGTCTATGCGGACGGCATGATTGTCTCTGAAAAACTGGAGGAGGCAGACACCTATTCCGGGACGCTGGTTTTTGAGTTTGGCCTGGAGGAATATGAATGGTGGCAGTAGGAGGCATCAGGATGAGAGGAAAGGTGTTTCTCACGGTTATCCTGACAGTGGCGGCGCTGCTATTCTGCTTCCCGGCCCATGCACAGGAGAGGGCCGGCTGTCTGGTGACGGCTACGGTGGAGGAGGCAGGGGGGCAGACAGAGGGGCAGGAGGAGGCCGGGAAAACGTCTCCGACTCCTTCTCCGCCAGTTATGGCTTCCCCGCAGACCGGGGAGGAGGATAATAATGTCCTGATCGGACCGCCGGAACAAAATGGCGGGGCAGAGGTATTTTGGGACGTGAATCCCAGAAGCGTGTGCGGATGGCCCATGCTTCTTCTTTTTCTCCTGCTTCTGCTCCTCCTGTGCCTGATTGCGTGGCTGGCAGGGAGAAAGACTGACAGGGGGCAGCGGGAAAACGTGCGGGAAAAGTGATTGGAGGGGAAAGGAAAATGGATCATAAGATAGAGATTTTTATCGTGGAACCGGGGAAAACGCCCCGCATTGTCCCCATGGAAAACACAATGGAGGCGGCGGAGGAGCTTCTGGGCGGGACGGCACAGGTGGGGTGTTTCCTGCGGCAGCGGGTATTGCTGATCAGCCGCCAGTGCCAGGACGGGATGAGACCCAACCGGCGTATGCCGGACGGGAAAGGCTGCGTCCGGGGGACATTCCTTCTGTGCGGCATACCGGAGGAGGGATATATGTTCGATTCCCTGACAGCCGCGCAGCAGAAGGAATTTCAGGCTGTCTTTGAAAAGCCAGGGGAATTTATGGCGGTCGGCAACAGCATCTATGCCGACCCGGACGACGCGGTGGAGGCTTTCTATAACCTGTGGGATACCATGAGGGACGGGGAGAGCGTCACCCTGACCAAGTGGGGCGGCAAGGGAAAGGGCGCAGCACCCACATAAAAGTGTGCCAGGGATGAAGATTTTCCAAGGCTGCCAAAGAGGGTGTGCAAACACTTCTCTTTGGACGCGGCCTAAGAAAATATAAGAAAGTGTGGAATGAAAGGGGGAAGGATATGGGATATGCAGGATGAAGTGAGGGAAAAATCGGTTGCCCTTGTCATCAAGGTGGGGAAGGGCGGGGCGAAGCTGACGGCGGCGCTCTTAAAGCTGGCGATCCGTGATTACCTGAAGCACAAAAACGAACCCGTACACGGGAAACAGAGCGTGAAAAGCCTCGCCGGAAAGAGCGGCGGGCTCCAGAGCATTGAGGTCACGGACAGGAATATCAGATCCTTTGAAAAGGCCGCCCGCAGGTACGGCATTGACTTTGCCCTGAAAAAAGACCCGCAGAAAGGACATTATATTGTGTTTTTCCGTGCCCGTGACGCGGATGCATTGAACGCCGCCTTTACAGAGTACACGGCTAAGACACTGAAACAGCGGCAGAAACCGTCGCTCTTAAAACAGCTTGCCAGATTTAAGGAGATGGTACAGCAGATGGCGCCGGGGAAAGAAAAGAACAGGTCGAAAGGGGGCATGGAGCATTGATTGGAGGGAACAAGAAAAAACTGCTTTTCTGTCTGCCCTATGTGTTCCTGTTATGGGTGTTTGGCAAGGCGGCGGAGGCTTACCGTCTTTCCGCAGGTAAAGATATTCTGACAAAAGCGGTGGGAGCGGTGGCGGGTATCGAGGCTGTTTTCCGGCGGGGTCCCTTGCCCAGCCTGCATCCCAATGACCTGGCGGCGGGGATTGTATGCACGGCGGCGGTGTGGGCGTTTGTGTACCTGAGAGGAAAAAACAGTAAGAAATTCCGCCCTGGCGTGGAGTACGGTTCGGCACGTTGGGGTGCATAATCTTAACTGTAAGCAACACCTATATTGACGCAGGAGGGTATGCACATGAATGATTACAGCAAAAT
>ERZ808051.786-NODE-786-length-28292-cov-10.734609_pt1 | contig 28292 bp, 26 predicted proteins | sample MGYA00380199_ERZ808051 | MGnify/ENA primary metagenome ERZ808051 (study PRJEB31490, sample SAMN06133391) | mouse gut metagenome | isolation source: J11 | host: mice | place: China: Chengdu | collected 2015-05 ...
CCCGTCCGGCAGTCAGCCGGACAGGGAACGGCAAAATTTTTTACACTTCTTTTACTTCTTTATCTCACATGAGCAAACAGGCAGGCATTCCGGTACCAGGCCTGCGCTCTCACCTTACACCACTTCAGCGATATTTCGTGCCACATACACACCGCTGGCGGAGGCGTGGGACAACGAATGGGTCACGCCGCTTCCGTCGCCGATGATATACAGCCCTTTATGTTTCGTCTCCAGATGTTCGTCAATCGCCACTTCCATATTGTAGAATTTCACTTCCACTCCATACAACAGTGTATCGTCGTTGGCCGTCCCCGGCGCGATCTTGTCAAGGGCATAGATCATCTCGATAATACCGTCCAGAATGCGCTTCGGCAGTACCAGACTCAGATCCCCCGGCGTGGCCGCCAGCGTGGGCTGCACCAGTCCTTCCTCGATCCGCTTCTCATTGCTGCGCCGTCCGCGCACCAGATCGCCGAAACGCTGCACGATCACGCCGCCGCCCAGCATATTGGAAAGTCTGGCGATGCTCTCGCCGTAACCGTTACTGTCCTTGAACGGCTCGGAAAAATGCTTCGCCACCAGCAGAGCAAAATTTGTATTCTCCGTCTGTTTATCCACACCCTCATAGCTGTGCCCATTCACCGTCACAATCCCGTTGGTATTTTCATTGACCACAATGCCATGCGGATTCATGCAGAACGTCCGCACCCTGTCCTCAAACTTTTCCGTGCGGTAGACGATCTTGCTCTCGTACAACTCATCTGTCAGATGGGAAAAGATCACCGCCGGCAGTTCCACCCTGACGCCGATATCCACCCGGTTGGATTTCGTCTGAATCTCCAGTTCCCTGCACACCTGCTCCATCCACTTGCTGCCGCTGCGGCCGACAGATACGACGCACCGGTCGCACTCAAACGTCTTTTCCTCACAGACCACGAAATAGCTTCCGCCCTGATTCTCCACCGTTTTGACCGGCGTGTCAAAATAAAAATCCACTTTATCTTTGAGATCGGCATATAAATTTTCCAGCACGATATAATTGATATCCGTTCCCAGATGCCGCACGGAAGCGTCCAGCAGACTAAGCTTATTCTGCAGACACAGTTTCTTGAAGTGCGTACCCGTGGTGCTGTACAGCTTCGTACCCTCCCCGCCGTACTTCATGTTGATCTCATCCACATATTTCATCAGGTCGATGGCCTGCTTCCTGCCCACATATTCATACAGCGTACCGCCAAAGTCGTTGGTAATATTATATTTGCCGTCGGAAAAAGCGCCCGCGCCGCCAAATCCGCTCATGATCGAACAGGTGCTGCAGTGCACACAGCTTTTTACCTTATCCCCGTCGATCGGACAGCGGCGCATGTTAAGCGCGTGCCCGGATTCGAATACCGCGATCTTTAAGTGTTTCTCCTGCTGCACCAGTTCATAGGCAGTAAAGATTCCGCCCGGCCCTGCACCGATAATAATAACATCATATTTCATATTTAATACCCCATTTCTGCGCTGCCTTTATCTCAACCCCGCCGGACTGCTCATAACGGATTTGCGGCAGGCAGCGCACAGACACAAATCCCGGGACTGACTGATCATCCGTACAATCCGGACTTCCCTGTCAAACAGTCCGACCTATTGTATCATGCGGTCGCACATCTGTCACCCGTTTCTTACTAAGAATTCTGTCACAAACCTGGTCAAATACCTCTTTACAGAAAAAAATCCGTCGCGTCATCTTCTTTTCCCCAGAATTCTTTGTCCAGCCATCGCTCCTGACGACTCTTAAAAATGATCACGGAATCCAGTTCCTTATCAATATACGGCTTTAGCTCCTGCTGCATTTTTGTGATCTGCACTTTGGATATCTCTCCTTCAAAAACGGAATTTTGAATGTGGGACAGATATTTTTTACAGATCTTATAGACGTGCGACCACCGCTTCTGTCCGTTTTTATCCTGCGCAATGTCATATACCAGCACTACATACATGTCCTACCACCATATCTTGAACCCTTCGTATTCCTTCTCACCGATCAGATGCTTGATCAGCTTGTACGCTTCCAGACGTATCAGATACTGATAGCTGACCTGACGGCCCAGCTCCTTATGCATGATCGTCTTTTTCAGACGCTCCTCCAGCTCCCTGGCGATCAACGCAGAGGCCTCTTTTTTTAAATGCAGGAAATTCAGTTCTTTTGTAAAACTGTCCTCCGTGATCTGCTTCCTGTTTAAAAGCGAGAAGATCAATCTGTCGCCAATAAGCGGCTTAAACACTTCGGACACATCGAGACAAAGAGAAAATCTTCGCACACCCGGTTCATGCAGATAGCTGATTGTCGGATTCAGCTGTGTATGATAAATTTCACTTAAAATTTTCGCGTAGATCATGGAATTTACAAAAGAAATCAAAGAATTGATCATATTATCCGGCGGATGCATCACACGCTTCTCAAAATGGATCTCCTGATCTATGATCACATTCCACGCCGCATAATACTGCTTCCTGATATTTCCCTCGATGCCCATCAATTCTTCCACGGATTCTGTGCCCGGTATTTTCTTCCGAAGATCGTTCACCTCGGACATATACCCGGAAACATCCTTTCCCCGTCCGTTGTAATAGCGAAGATTCCTGTAAATATTGTCTGCCGCTGCCTCGATAAATTTTCTGGCAAGAACCATGCGCCTGCCATGGTCGGCGTAATGCTCCACCTGCTTCACAAGCAGCTGACCGGCAAGCAGCTTTTCCTTCGGATAAAAACTGCCCGTATAATAATTATAGTAATTAAAGAAATGCATCGTTATCCCATACTGTGACAGGTAGCTGAGAAAAGTCGAGTTGAATGTCATCTCCGCCATCACATAGATATCGTCAATCCGCTCAATCGGGATATCCTTTTTCTCACCCTCCGCGTTCGTAAACTGCAGGGTATTGTCTTTTCTTCTCAGATCTCCGTTGTTATAGACGTAAAAACTCTGGCCCATATTCTCTCCCGTAATTGTAATGTTATTTCAATCTTATCCTGTCTGTTCTATGATAAAAAATCGCAAAATCCCTGCGTACTTTCAGACAAAACACAGATCATGATACGCGCATTTATTACATATTTTTATTGTCTGAAAATGCGGCGGATACGCCTCCTCTATCAATAAACAAATCTCCCGGATGATCTCCTCAAGCCGTCTCTCATCTTCCTGCGTAAGTTCCACTGTCAAATTTTTCTTAAGCAAAGGATAGTCTATCCTGCCTTTGAGTCCATCCACACCACGCTGTTTTAAATAGTACAGATAGTATTTCATCTGCCAGACGCCCGCCTCTTCTATGGATCGACTTTTCTTAATTTCATGCAGTTCCTTATGCTCCTTGATAAAATCAATATTGATGACATTGTCGATATTAATGTGCTTATCATCCCGCTGGTAACTGCTTTCATCCAAAAGCTTCCCCAGCAGAACATTTTCATTCTCACTCTCCATATTAATCTCGTGCACGAAATACCACAGTTTTCTTTTGCAGACAAAATAGTAGTAGATCATGACTCCTGTGATTCGGGTTTCCATGAGTTCTCCTTTGTAAGTGTTATTGATAGAAGGGGGCACTGTTCCATAATGATGCGACTGAAAAATGCAGATGCTGTTAATTTTTTAAATTCCATTCTGTTTCTATATCTACTTTGTTTTTTGTCTGTAATACCTGTTCTTCTGCCTTCTTTAAATTCCATTCTGTTGCTATATCTACCAGCTCCACAAAGCTGTATTCCATCACGAGCAATACCTTTAAATTCCATTCTGTTGCTATGTCTACCAAGTGAGACATACCGGCGTACCGGAGACATTAAAACTTTAAATTCCATTCTGTTGCTATATCTACTTCAGGGTCATGCTCCTTATACATTTCAGGATTCATGCTTTAAATTCCATTCTGTTGCTATATCTACGGCTTGCATATGGTAGTTGGTGTTTTAGAAGTTACCCTTTAAATTCCATTCTGTTGCTATATCTACTGAGTCAGCGTCTGGATTACAAGTCGCTCTTATGTACTTTAAATTCCATTCTGTTGCTATATCTACAATGAGTGAACCAAAGTACGAAATTTATGATAAATCTTTAAATTCCATTCTGTTGCTATATCTACATTAGTCCTTTACATGATCTTGATGTAAATCCTGGCTTTAAATTCCATTCTGTTGCTATATCTACGAAGAGACATGTCCAACAGCGTTCTTATTACCCTTCTTTAAATTCCATTCTGTTGCTATATCTACTTGTCAGTCCGCTTCATGATCTTGATAAGAATCCCACCTTTAAATTCCATTCTGTTGCTATATCTACAAAGAGGAAAGCGGAACTGCAAAATATGTTCTGACATCTTTAAATTCCATTCTGTTGCTATATCTACCATAATCACCACAAATACCATCTCCACCTATTTAATACTTTAAATTCCATTCTGTTGCTATATCTACAAGATGAGATCAATATAGTGCAAGAATCTGTGTCCTTTAAATTCCATTCTGTTGCTATATCTACTTTCCTGCGTCATGCCTGCTCCTCTGCTCCTTTTTCCTTTAAATTCCATTCTGTTGCTATATCTACGAAAATCTCTACGCATGCCCTCTTTACCAATAATCTTTAAATTCCATTCTGTTGCTATATCTACGATGCTGTGAATGAAAATCTGCCGGAAATGATTGAACTTTAAATTCCATTCTGTTGCTATATCTACCCGATAAGAGCGGATTTGCACCGAGCATAGGGCAGTCTTTAAATTCCATTCTGTTGCTATATCTACACGAGGCGAAATCAAGGCGTTGGAGATGAAACATGCTTTAAATTCCATTCTGTTGCTATATCTACATAGACACCACCACCAGATTTTTATAGATGTTCGTACTTTAAATTCCATTCTGTTGCTATATCTACCGGTATCGCAAGGATATAAATGTTTTGCGTATAGCTTTAAATTCCATTCTGTTGCTATATCTACAAAGGCCGGTCCGCAGGGCAAAGGGCACATTTCTCTCTTTAAATTCCATTCTGTTGCTATATCTACCCAGACGGAACACTACCATTATCTGAATTTAGAGCTTTAAATTCCATTCTGTTGCTATATCTACGCAGGAGCGTTGTTACGTGACTTTTGCGTCTTTTTCTTTAAATTCCATTCTGTTGCTATATCTACATGCCGCCCTTATTGGTTTAGCATCTGATAAATACACTTTAAATTCCATTCTGTTGCTATATCTACAAGTACGTTGTTAATACGTTGATAAGCTGGGTTACCTTTAAATTCCATTCTGTTGCTATATCTACGTATATGCTGCTGAGCCTTATACTTTTACTAAGTCCTTTAAATTCCATTCTGTTGCTATATCTACCCCGTCACAAAAAACACCGCATAAATCCACCATCTCCCCTTCCTATTTTGTCTACCCATCTTATAATTTAGATTTTATAACATTTTTCATCACATAACAACATCTTCTTAAAATCATTCATGCCTTCAAACCGCGTCTAATTCAGGACTTTTTCTTCTCCAATCTCACTTGTCGACCTGCCGTCCTTTTGACAGCACTGGGGGTCGACAATAAGTTCAGGCAACACCGAACTCCAACGCACCATCGCTACACCATCCCACCTACGATCGGCACTCAGCACTGTCCTCTCTGTCCATTCCTCTTATGCAAATCATACAAAGATAGGCTCATCAGGAACTGGCTCAAAATGCTTTTCCTGAAACCCCACCCGATCATCATAATAACAATCAATTACTTCTATTTTTTCATACATTTCAATTTTCAAAGGCCCTTGCCGTCTTACTGCCATCCCTTTACGAATTGCTTTATGATATTTTCCTACAATATGGTTCTGCACAGAAACCGTATACTGCATGATGCGATTGCGTTCTTTTATTTTCTGAATAATATCAGTTTTTCTGGAACACATTTTTTCAGCACTTGCTTCGATTTCTTCCCTGTGGAGACTATAGATATCGTATGGGATAACGTCCCTTGTATAAATGTCATCTCTGACTTTGACATCCTTAATATCCAGCTCATACCAGATGATTTCCTGTAGCTTTTTCATCTGCTCTCTGTACTTTCTCATATAATTAGTGTTCGACAGTCTTTCCATTGTAAAATACTTGTCCAGCATCTCCATTTTGCTGCCCTCCGTCAAACTACCATCCGTCGAGTTTTCAAGTGTTTCTATAAGTGCCATCCTAGACAATTCAAAAATATCCCTGTCAATAAAAGCAGAACTGTTTCCCGCATATTTCTTCTTTGATGAAAATGATTCTTCCAGATATTTTTCATCAATTTCGATGTATATATAGCAGTTATAGCCCTCAACCGCCTTCTTCCCTTTTCTGTTTACTCTTCCCAGTCTCTGCAACAGGGAGGATATATCCTGCAATTCCGTAAAAAGATAATCGAAGTCAATATCAAGGCTTGCCTCCACAAGCGAGGTGCTGATCCAGATTACATTTTCTTCATGTTCATATCTGCCACATGCACAAATCTCTCTTTCCTTCTTTGCCCTGTCCTGCCGGATAAATTTTGAATGCAACAGATGTACTTTTTCACTGTTCTCTTCGCCCAACAGTTTACAGATTGTATGATACATTAACTGTGCTTTCTGTATCGTATTACAGATTACCAGTATTTTCCCGCCTTTAGCAGAAGATGCTGCCTTATGTCCATCGTCAATTTCAGGCAGACTCTCCACAGCGGAACACTGTCTGAATTTCTGTACTACATCTTCTGCATTGATCTTCGCCGGAATCATTTTTACTTTATGCCTGACCTGCTCTTTATTGCAAAACACGCCATATGTAAACTTACCGACTTCCTTTTCAATCAGATCTTTGACAAAAGGCGCCAGCGTCGCAGTCGTGATCGCGGCCTTCCCTCCCAATTCTCGAATCATCCTCAGACCGAAAATAAGATCAGCCAGCAGATCGGCCCCATACATCTGAATTTCATCAATTACCACTTTTGAATAGGACAACGTCGCAAGTTTCAATTCATATGTCAGATACTTAAAAATAAAATCAAACAACTGATCTATCGTCGATACCGTGATCGGCATGGCCAACTGCCTGCTTTGCCTGTTATACTCGATCACATCCATCTCTGTATAATCCGGCTTCTCGTTTGCATAGTTTTCCAGTAATTTGGGAATTGCATCTGAATGCAGCAACCCGATACGCTTCTCAGAGTTGCTCTCATCTCCTTCTAAAATATCCTCTCTGATCCTGTCATACATCTTATTAATAGCTGTTTTTACCGGAAGCAGAATAAATCCCTTATGATCTCCAATCCAAAGCAGCGCCGCTTCTGTCTTTCCCATACCGGTCTGCCCCACAAGCATGATATCTTCACTTTCGTGATTCCGGCAGAACTGTTGCATTTCGTTCAATTCATAATGATTCTTTTGAAAAAAGGATTCCAGCTTATCCGTCAGGAAATCATTCGGATATTCTATCTCTGTATTGCCGCTTGCAGAATAATCACATTTGTGCAGAAGTCCTTTGACAAGGATCAACTTCTTCCGCAGGTCCTTGTCTGCCTCAATCCGCTTCATGCCCTTGATCACTTTAAACCCCGGAGTACTGGCACATTTCCATGCAGCAAGCAGCTCTTTAGCCAGACACTGCTTTTCTGTACTCTGCAGGATTTGAAATACATTTCCATAATCATGATGAAATCCGACCACAAACAGCATTAGATAATATTCCGGAAGCGGTTCTTTGGGAATCAGATACATAGAAAGGATATTATGCGGAATCTCCCGGTCCGGTTCAAATCGCAGTTTATGGTTCTGTAACCGTTCCTGCATTCTGGGATTCGCTTTTCCCAGATCATGATAGTCACAGGCTCTGCACAACAACTCATGGATTTCTTTGCCGATATATTCCATTGTCAATAAGATGTCCGCTCTTTCTTTCAGCGCACGGTTATGTTCTTCTATTGTAATACCGCCACTTTTCGCATACTGTTTCACCATTTCTTTCCTTTCAAACGCGAACAAATTTTCCTGATTATCAATATCATACATGGTTTAACATCCTTTCTCTGCTATAGTAAACAACATCAGAAATTTCGTTTACTATAACTTATTGTACACAGCCATATCACCTACCTGCTCCAGGGCCGGCAATATAAAAAAGTAAACAGGCACAATTCTATTGCAGAATCGTGCCCTTACTCTACACAAAATTTACAATATAGTAACTGCCGTCTTCCCTGTAATCCACATAAATCCCATCCTCCTGTGTAAAATCAGCCGCATGGAATCTGGATACATACAGTACATTCTTTAGCTCAAACTCTCTTTGTCCGTTTTCATTAATTGCATATAATTTCGGCATTGCATATTTCGTCCCGATTGCCGGAAAACGCTGATCACGATCTCTCGTAAAGATTTTCTCTTTTCTCACATTTGTAATGTCCACATATGCCGAACAGTCGCAGGACAGTTCCTCCTCATATCCTGTGGAAAGCGTAACCCGATCCACACTCTCTATCGTAACAAAATCTTCGCTTCTCCCCAGTGCTGTCATATTATAGCCATTGTGAAAAATATCCTCCATTGTCTGCCTGTCGTCTGACGTGACATGAATAATAAGGTCAATGTCATATAAAATCTCATACTGCTTGACCGAGGCTGTGACAACCCGAAAACGAGAATAGGGAATGGAAAAAGCATTCTGCTCATACTCCGAAAACTCCCTTTCTGTCTTCCTTATCTTATCCTGTATTTCCTCTTCCTGTCTTCTGACAGCTTCGTATTCCACGGAACGTTTATCCAGCTGTTTCTTACGGCCGGAAAGTTTCTTCTTTTCTGCCTTCAATCTTTCCAGCTCGGGTTTTAATCGTTCGTTCTTCATCTGCTGAATTTCTCTTCCCAGCACTTTCAGCTTTTGATATTCTTTCAAAAGCGCCTGATCGATCACCTTAATATCTTCACTTTTTTCAAAACTGCTTCCCTGCTTTTTGGCCTCTGCGACTTTTACAAAAGCGGTACTGAGCATACTCTCATTGGTCATTTTTACCAGTATGCCTCTGTCATCAAAAGTGGAATTCATAAAATTCAGATCACGATACAACCGCCTGCCCATAGAAGCATATCTGCCCTGAATGCTGACGTCCATCTTATGGGTACTTGTATACCCGCAGGCTTTATGGATTGCTCCGATCACTGTCGAAAATGGCGGCAGCGGATATGTCATCTTGTTCTCATATGTTTCAGGCTTACGATAATTGGCACTGGACTGATGGAGAATAAATCTTATTGCATCTTTACTCATCTGCGCCCCTTTTCCTCCGTCCTTAAATAATACTTCTACACGCTGTAATATTCCTTCACCTGACTGCGCAGTGTTTCAAAGAAAGCCGCCACCCCGGCCGGATGCAGTTTCTCAACAATCTCATCTTCATTGTCGAAATTATGGCCACGAAGCAATGCCGAAGAATATCCCTGCTGCAGTTTCTGAATCAGATCTTCCGACAACACAAGTTTACCTTCTAATACCTTCACAACATTTTCAAAATAATGCGTTTTTCTGTCAGAAAATCCTCCCACAACAAACACCGGCTCTGCATTATCCAGATTACCTCTTACGATCAGGCTGAGATTCTCTACTGCACTGAGCAGACTGTTCACTCTCGCTGCCTTCTCTTCTCCCGTCGCCTCTTCCTCCGTAAAATTAGGATCTCTGCCGATCATATCCAGATCGATCGTTATGCTGTATACACGCAGGGATTTATCATATTCATATTGATAGGGTATCAGTCCTGCTCTGCCTGCATCCTTCTGCAGGTTCAATCCGTTTGCTCTGGCATAGTTACCGGCCAGATACAGGTTATTATGAAAACGCGTTTCATTCACAAATGGTTCGCAAGCCACGGCATCCGTTAAATAAAAGGAACTGTTACGTATATAAGTATCCTTTCCAGTTGTCATGTAGCCGCCTTCCAGTGCTCTGTTATTGGACGCATTTCTCTCTGGAGTTGCCTGTTTTTGTGTAGCACCGTCTACCGTCGTCACAAGGTCGTCATACATGCCGCTCTGTACCATAATCGCATTTTTCAGACTTTCCCGGCTGCGGATGGCATATACATGCCCCCTTCGGTAAACCTTCTGTACACTCCCGATGTTTCCCAGATTCTCCGAATAATTTGATGTCATATTTGCCACAACAGTTAATGTAATTGTCTTCCGATCCATAACCCTCTCCCTCTCTGTTTACAGCTATTCGTCCTTTGTTTCCTCTTCTGCCTTCTCCCGCGGATAATCGTTGAAATTATTGACAAAAGTATAGGCTACCTCTTTATTCGCTTCAAAATCTTCAAACAAATCATAGGCAAACGGGAAATACACATCCGTAAAATTAGACAAACTAAGCAATATTTCCGAAAATCTGTTATGATCGTTAAAGACCAGGGCACTCAATAACTTTGCTCTGTAAGAGTTGATTTTATTCTTCTGATTTCTGCTCGTCAGAACCTTTACCGCGTTCTCGGCGCCTGCATATGCGCTGCGCATTCCCTTATTCATATTCTCACCTCCGTCATACACCTTCCTGCGGATCAGGGCATTCAGATCGACGATCCTCCTTATCAATCCGACATAACGTCCACTGCCTTCCTGCACATCTTCTCTGAGTAAAAATTCAATCAACCCATCCATAAGCTGCAGATTACTGATCGCGTCTGTTACACTCTCCTGTATGGAAACAGTCCTTTCTCCCCTGCGGATCGTCCAACAAAAAATATCGTATTTCTTGATCTCCCTGAAAATATCGATACTGTCCTTTCTCAAAAAGAAAGTTTCAAAATAGGGCTTTTCGATATCCTTCTTGATGATCTCCACATCAAAATCAATAAAGTCCGCCGCATAGATAATATTTTCAAATAATACTTTCCTGATATCCGGGCTTCCCGGCCCGCTCTTCTGCTTCTGCGCCTCGCATTTTTCTCTCAACATCTTATTCGTGTGATACAGCTGCTCGATCGAATAATTGTCATTGATAAAAAAGGACTCCCGTCCAATAGAAAATGCAAAGGGAATAAAATCATAATACGCACTGTCCGACGATCGAAACAATCTTGTATCATGGCGGTACGAAACGGATTTCCCTTTTTTTGCAAAATCCACATAATATCCCCGCAGCCGGACAGTATCACCTGCCGGGTGTTGAAAAACATTTTCATTACAGAAATTCCTGTATAAATTCGTCTTATTCCTGTAAGTTTCCTTCACGATCATACTGCGATTATTCTGTATAAGGTCCAGTATGGTCTCTTTGTTCGTACCGTCAAACTTCTGCCTGGCAAAAACCTTTTTCATCACTGTATTTGCAGTCATCTTCTTATTGACAAACTCAATCTCTTTCTCCGACCACTCAGATCTGCTCAATACTTCTTCGACACTGCAATGATGCATCTCATCATAAAAATAACTCTCAATAAACTCTGTCAGCCTTTCCTCCGTGATCTCTTCGGCATTGAATTTGAGAATGTCAAATCCTTCCCTGTATTCCTGTCCAAATCCATAGCCATCTTCATTAAATATTTCAGTACGATTATAAGATATGCCTGAAAACTCAAAAAATCTGATCAGTCCGACGATCGCAGCAGAATCTTTCCAGTCATTCGCCTCCAGATGCTCTGTAAACCCTTCCATCATCCGCCACTCCTCCCTTATATTCAATCATCCCGAAACCCATACTTTTCCTTCCGCAGACTCCATTTAAATAGAAATGCTGCAATAGATAATGCGGAGCGGCTATCACAAATTCCGCGACTGACGCGTCAATATACACACCATAATGTTTGACCACTATTTTACGGCCTTCCACGGAACATACCCTGATGCTTCTCACATCCGGTTCGGAAAACCCGGCCATCCTTGCCTGGTTCTGCAGCGCTTTCTCAAACTGCTCCTGGTATCCCTCATCGGCACAGGTATAATATGTATCTTTGTTGGTTTCCCTGTTGTGATCCCTTACTATGACAGAGGAACCCGGCATTGTAGCAAAGCAGGCAGCATTGTCTCCGATCTCATACTGATTCAACTGGATTATATTCTTTAAGACAATAAAGTTATCTTCCTCTGTTGGGTATTTCTTATACTTCTGATTCAGAAAGGCAAGCATCAGATACATTCCTGTCTGTGCTTTGTCTTCCGTCGAGAAAATCACAGAGAAACCACTGCTCTCAAATTCCAGCTTTTCTTTCGTAAAGTGAGGCTTCCTGACGATCAAAGTCCATGTGAAATCTTTCGTATTCGTATCCGCGTAATACTTACCCAATAAATCACCATTTATGGACTTTGAAAGAGCATTCTTAATGAAGCTGAGTATAAGCCTGCGGTATTCTATAGGAAGTTCCGGCCTGTCCGTGGAAAAATCAAGCTTAAATCTCATATACCCGACTCCTTCCCTGTCGATTCGTTTTATGACCAAACTGTTTCTATCATTTATTCGAAGTATATCATGCAGGGTATCAGATTACAATAGTATACTCTAAATTTTTAAAATTTATAAAATTACATAATATTGGAGTAATATAGAATTTGTAACATGAAATAAATATCACTTGTAAAAAGAATATCAGATGCTAAAATAACAATATAGCCTATATTAGAATTTAAAGATATTTTGTATCTTTAGGAATTTAAAAGATAGCTCCATACTGGAACACATTACATCACATCTCTTCAAGATAGCACTCATCCTGGCAGGATCTTCCTTCATTCTTGATCAAAAGCGCATATTCATCATAAACCTGCATATTATTTTCCCGCAGGATCTGTCCGATATTCTGCCTGCTGCTTGGAACTACCCGTTCTCTGATCCATCGGATACTCCATTCCGGGCCGATATGCCGAATACCCCGTCTTACGAAAAGGGACATCATAAAAGGCGCTTCCTGCTCGGTTACATCTTCCGGAATGTCAATGGTAAATTCTTTTTTATCTTCATCGTATATCAGAATTGATAAGATTTTATTTCCATAACGCGCTTCCTTCACTGCGTATTTCTTCATATCTGCACCACCTCTTCCATATCATCTGCCAGATTTTCGTTAAATGGTTTTGCGTCAATATCTCATCCAGTCCATTTAAGATATATTCCTTATCCCTTTCCAAAAGATCTGCAATTTCGAGATCGAATCCCACTTTCTGTTCGTCCGGCCTGCGAAAATTATCCGAAGCACATATCCATGTTTCTATTCTCTTATTTCTAATACAGATTTCTGCATGAATCAGTCGATACTGTAAATGAGGAATCTTCAAAAGATCCATGACCCTGCTTACAACAAGTTCATTAATACACTCATGGCCAAAAACACCTTGATAACTATCATAATTCGATAACTTATAATAAACTCTTCCGTGCTCAGTCTCTTCATAAGCCTTTAAAAAGCATCCCGGTGTTCCCGGCGACAGTTTCTGTTCGGTCCAGTCCAAAAATGTCATATCCTTCAATTCTTTTACCAAATCCATCTTATTATGTCCTCTTTTTCTAAATGCTCCCGACTTCTCCTTCTTTCGTACTCTTAATCAGTACCCTTTTCCCTTCAAAGGCAAACCCATAATGCCGGATCTTCTCCTTCGCAATCCCTCTGTCGATCAAGACCGCGTCGTAATTCTTCTCCCCGATCTGCTGCAGCGCACTTATCACTGTGTCCTCCAGTGTAGCTTCTGCCGACGGGTTTTTCACTTTAAACTCAAACAGGTAGGCATCCCCTTTACCGTCTCTGGGTTCCATCATCACGTCATATCTCCCGAATCCACTTTCCCGATTGGATGTGATCCTGTAATTCAGCCCGGCATCCGCGATCAGGCCCAACACAAACCCATGGTAAAACCGCTCTGGCTCTGTCTGCCCGGAAGGATGTCTGCCCGTATCAAAAGTACTGAATACAGCCTCTGTCATTTTGTTCATATACAGATTCATATACTCCAGATCATTTGCCAAAAGCGCCTTCACAAAATCATTATAACGTGCTGAGGACTTCTGAAACCAGTTCCGGACCATTCGGCCGAATTCCTTTCTGACTTCAAGGTTTGTCAGAGAGAGTGTATACTTCGTTTCTTCTTCATCTCCGGCATGTACAACACTCTCGACCTTCAAATAACCGGACGCAAGCAGCAGACTCCAGATGGCAGCGCCGTTCTCTTCCGGTTGATTAAACACAACCTCTTCATCAATGGCCGTGTCAATACTTTTTCCCGCCAGAAGATCCTCCATTGCTATTTTCACATCTGGTTCAGCCTCCCGGATAAATCTGCTCACCAGGCTGTTTGAACTGGTATTAGCCCAGTAAGTATCAAATCGCCCGCTGTCCAGGTACTTCGTAATAGACCAGGGATTGTAGATATCTTTGCTGCTTCCGAAACGAAATCCGTCATACCAGTGCCTCACTCTGTCCAGCGTGTTCTCCAAACCGAATTGCTCCAGTGCTGTCTTCACTTCCCTTTCTGTAAATCCAAACATGGTGCTGTATTTTTCCGTTGTGGTTGTGATCACCTCAAGATTGTTCAGGTCTGAAAAAATCGACTCCTTTCCCACTCTCGTGATCCCGGTCATCACCGCGCGGTCAAGAAACGGATTCGTCTTAAAAGAGGCATTGAACAGGCTGCGCACAAGAGAGGTCAATTCTTCCCAATATCCTGCCGCATACGCTTCCTGCAGCGGCGTATCGTATTCATCCAGAAAGATCAAAACCTTCTTGTCATAACAACGCGCCAAATACATGGACAGGGTGTTGAGCGCTCCGGCTACAAACTGTTCGTCTATCTCTTTCTCCGGAGACGGATCGCTGTCAAAGTTCCGCAGTGCGTCATAATTTTTCTCTTCCTCTGCATTCAGAACGCCGCTCTCTTTTAAATACCTGTGTGCGTCATATGCATTAGCAAGCGCTTTCACAATACCGTTCCTGGCGCCGCGGAAATTATTCGCTTTCACGCCCGCCAGGCTGAGAAAGATTACCGGGTAAGATCCCTGCAGTGCACGGTATTTCTCATCCTCCCATATAGAAAGCCCTTCAAAAAGACTGCCGCCGCCGGCATATTTCACAGAGAAAAAGCTCTCCAGCATGCTCATATTCAGAGTCTTCCCGAACCTGCGCGGACGCGTAATGAGAGTCACCTCGTCATTTTCCTCCCACCACTCTTTGATAAAATCTGTCTTATCAATATAGAAGGATCCGGCCCTGCGGATCTTCTCAAAATTCTGACTGCCGATAGCAATGTTTTTCACCATTTTGTCAAGCTCTCCCTGTCATCTTCTATCTTCCATACTTAACTTCTGTCACTGGTCTTATATCACATGTTTTCTACATTCTATTTTCTAATCTTAACATACGCATTTTAAAAACACAAATATACAAACACGCCCTCAAAAAAGGATCCTGCGTCACGACCTTGACACAGGACCTTTTTTGATCATTTTTACAGCGGAACTTTTCCTGAACTTCCTCATTATCTGGTATCCAAAAATATCTTACTTTAAGAGCGGTGCACCGTAACACACTCCTCCCCCTGGCCAAGACAGAATTCTCCGCTTCCACTCTCTCCTGTCAGGGTATAAGTTCCCTTAAACCCGGTAAGGGCCGCAATCCCGTTCTCATCTGTGCGGATCTTCTCCGACGTATGCCATTCCTTATGGATCAGCTCCTTCAACATATGATAGGACGGTTTCTCGCTGTTATCTGTCCGCAGCACGCCGCTTGGCGCGCCCAGCCATGCACCGTCCGTAAAGTCCCAGCCGGTGATCGCTTCCACCGAAGGATGGGCAAAAAGAAACCGATACATGTCTTCCATTTCTTCCGCCTGCCGTTTCTCGCCCTCCGGTGTGGTGGGCCACTCGGGAATCTGGTAATCGTTCAGATCCACAATGTGAGACGGCATAATATGACCGGACACCAGCGTATTCTCCGTAAAGTGCAGCGGCAGGCCAAACCCGGCAAACCGCTCCACGATCTCTTCCAGCTTCTCCCTGCCCATGTAGCCCTGGTGCTGATGGGTCTGGAGCCCGATCGCATCAATCGCCACGCCGGCCTCCAGACATTCGGCGATCAGCTGCGCATACCTGTCGCTTAAGTTGAAATCATTGATCAGAAGCACCGCCTGCGGATTGGCCGCTTTCGCCGCGGCAAACACCTCTTTGACAAGATTGAGGCGTCCGTATTCCTTACAGATTCTGGTGACCGCATTGTCGTATTTGTCGAACTCCGGCATGATGACCACCTCATTGATCACATCCCACATGTCGATCACACCGGCAAAAGCCCTGACATCCCTGTCAATCCTCGCAAGCTGCTTATCCAGGATCGTCTTGTTATCATATTGCAGCAGCCAGTCCGCACACACGGTATGCCAGCACAAAGGATGGCCTTTTACGGTTTTCCCCTGCGCTTTCAGAAAGGCGGACGCATTCATGCGGCTTTCAAACGCCGGTTCATTTTCCCTTTCCTCGTATCTGCCCCAGTAAAAGGACATGGTCCCGTAATTATACAGCTCCAGCCATTTACCCATGCGCTCCTCATAGAACGCATCTTTCTTTTTCTCGTTCGTCAACGGAATCGCGTCAAAGGCCCCGCATCCAAACAGGAACTCATGATTCTTAAGTTCCGCCTGAAATTCTGTGTTCTTTACTGCATTTCCCTTTTCATCTACCACACGGATCCGTGCGGTTGCTTTTCTGCCTGCGTATTGATCCATGTCAATCCCCCTTCCATTATGCAAACAGGAGGCAGACCGTGCTGCCTCCTGTTCCTCTAGATCAGTCGTAACATCAAGCCCCGGCTTTCCCGTTACGCCTGTATATCCATCCTTCTGCGTTTATTTAACCGCTTTTCTTGCCTCGATGACCGGCTGATATTTCTCTGTATCAAACGCTACCAGATCGTCCCAGCCAAATCCTTCCAGCTGTGCGCACATGTCATCCCAGGTTGCCTCAAAAGCAGCCTCGTCTGCTGCAAAGATCGCTTTCCAGGAAGAGTCGCATACGATCGTCTTACACTGGCTGCGGATCAGGCCGATGTCTGTGGTGTCAATCGCCAGAGACATATTGATGCTGGGTACCGGCTCCATCATGCCGTTGCTCTTCAAATATTCAACTTCGTTCTCTGCACCGAACTTTTCTTTCCACTCTTTGTTCGTCTTCGTGTTGTTCTTCTCAAGATAGGATGCCCACAGATCCGGCACATAACTCTCACCTGTAACAGGGTTCGTGTCGTAGCTCTGTACGATCCACTGGTTCACCTGGTTGTTACCGTCTGTCCAGTTACCGCCGCCCAGTTCCTCAGGGATCATGATCTCTGTCGTAAATCTGTTATAACCGTCTTCTGTCAGTGTATAGGTACCATCGTCGTTTACTGTGTAGATAATGCCCTCGTCACCGGCATGCTGAATCGTACATCCTTCCGGAGATGCCAGCCAGTCAAGGAACTCCATGATACGTGCTTTTGTCTCATCATCCACCTGAGAACCGATACCGAATACACGGCCGCTGCCGTAATAGTAATCGGATGTCTGGAATACTGTCATATCAGCGATCGGCATACCCATATAATTGGCGCCCTTTTCACCGATCTCAGGAGAGTTGGTAAAGCCCTGCATCCAGTTGTTCCATACCAGATAAGTCCTCTTCTGCTTCATCTTATCGTTTGCAGAAGTCCAGTCCTGTGTCGCTGAATCCGGATCCAGAATACCCATCTGGTTCGCATCAAAGAAGAAATGCAGCATCTTATAGTATGCACCGTTCTTGTCGGTCAGCGGTGTGATAGAATGATCGGAACCGATCAGTACGGAGCCGTTCACTTCCTGTCCATACCATTTGGTCAGCTGATTGACATTCTCAATAGAAGTGCTGTCCCAGTCTTTCCAAAGGGTCATGCCGTACGCCTTATCGCCCGCCTCATTGGTGGGATGTGCTTCCTGCATATCTGCCAGCGTCTTGAGCAGGTCATCCAGAGTATTGAAGTCCGGTTTGCCAAGCTCGGTATAGAAATCCCACGGAATTCTGGGCATCGAAGAAACCGTCTCCGCCATATAGGCTGTCGGTCCATTGGTGTTCATCTCGGTCGGGATCGCCCATATGCCGTCTCCGATACTGGCATTAAACTTCTCAATCTGCTCCCAGTATCTCATCAGGTTCGGATAGCTCTTGATCTCTGCACTCATGTCTGCAACAAGTCCTACATCAATACACTCCAGCATATCCGCATTGTCCAGCAGGATGATATCTCCCAGATTACCCGCTGCCGTTCTTGTCTGATAGAGCGCTTCGCCGTCGCCGGATACCTGAGGCGCGATAATGTTAAGAACGATGTTGAACTTGTCTTTCAGAATCTTGCCATACCATCCGCTCTGCAGTCCCTGATAATTGGCCGCTACGTCATACACCTCAAGTGTAAGTTCCTCGTCGTGGGAAACCGCCGGCGCTTCTGTCGCCTCTGCAGAAGCTTCTTCTCCTTCTGCCGCCTCACCGCCATCGCCTGCCGGTGCTTCCTCCTGCTCCGGCGCAGCTCCGTCTGACGGTTCCGCCGTGTCTGCCGGCTCACTGTTCCCACAACCGCTCAGAATCATGGATGCCGTCAATACTACTGTCAATAATGTTGATACAATACGCTTTTTCATGAATGACCTCCTTCATTGATTTTGATCTTGAATCTCTATGTATAAGCGGAATTCAGTTTCCGCCTAACATCTTAATTTTACGTTGCCGTCATGCAGACGCTTATCCTTTGACCGCTCCGACCATGATACCTTTTACAAAGTATTTCTGGAAGAAAGGATAGACGCACATGATCGGCAGTACCACGATGATCGTGATCGTCATCCGGATACTGGTCGCCGTCTGGGTCGTCGCCGCAGCAGCCGCCAAAGAGCTTGAACTGCTCGTATTGGCCAGCGCCGACAGTGAACTTGCCTGGTTCAGGTACTGATACAGCACGAACTGCAGCGGATACAGCTTCGTATCTGTGACGAGCAGCAGCGTATCCTGAAACGCATTCCACTGGTTGACTGCCGCAAAAATGGCAACCGTAGCCATGATCGGCTTGATGACCGGTATCATCACCTTGAAAAAGATCGTCAGGATACCCGCGCCGTCGATCTCAGCGGCTTCCTGCAGTTCCTTCGGGACAGATTCCACGAAGGTCTTCGTCAAAACGATATGGAACGGCGATACGATCATCGGCAGGATATATCCCCAGAAGTTGTTCGTCAGGTGCATATTCTTCATGACCAGAAACCATGGAATGATCCCGGCATTAAAGTACATCGTGGCGATCACCAGCCTGTACCACAGCTTTCTGTGCCACATCTTCTCCTGGGAAAACATGAATCCCAGAAATGCCGAAGCGCTCACGGTTCCGAATGTTCCCAGAAGCGTTCTCATCAACGAGATCTTCGCCGCCTGAAACAGGCCGTCGATTCCAAGCGCGCTGCTGTAGTTCTTCAGATGAACCCCTTTGGGCCAGAACAGGATCACACCTCTGGAACTCAAATCATTGGCGCTGATCGTATTGATAAACATATAATAAAACGGATACAGACAAAGAATCGCGCAGATACTAAAAACTATGTAGCATACAACACTGATCATCTGATCTCCAAAACTCTCATGTCTTCTTTTCTTGATAGCAATCTGCTTACTCACGGAATCCTCCTTCTTTTACCTTGAAATCATCTCTTTCCATCCTCCCTGATCACAGGAAACTCTCGCCACGCGTCATCTTGGAGACTGTATTGGCGCAGATCAGAAGAATCACACTGACAACACTCTTAAGCATACTCAGGGCAACCGACACGGAATAACTGCCGCTTCCCATTGCCAGATTATAGACATACAGATCCAGCACCTGTATGTAATCTTTGTTAAACGCGTTCTGAAACACATAGTACTGTTCCATACCGTTGGAAAGAAAATTACCGATGTTCATCATCAACAGTACGAAGAATGTCGGAAGCAGGCTCGGTATGGTGATATAACGGATCATCTGCATCCTCGTCGCTCCATCGACTTTCGCCGCCTGGAACAGCTCGTCATCTATACTGGAAATCGCCGCGATATACATGATCGCCGCCCATCCAAGGTTCTTCCATGTAAGCCACAGCCACTGCGTCAGCCATACGTGTTCGGAAGACTGCAGAAGCAGGACCGGTTCTTTGATCAGGCCGAGATTCAGCAACAGGGTGTTGAACATACCGGTGCTGTTAAACAAACTGAACGCCAGGGAATACACCAATACCCAGCTGATAAAGTTCGGCAGCGTCGTGACTGTCTGCACAAACTTCCGGAACGGTATGCACCGGATCTCATTCAGAAATACGGCAAACAGCATGGGCAGCCAGGAGGTTCCCAGCGTGATACCGCTCATGACAAAGGTATTCTTCAACACCTGCAGCAGCTGAGAGACCTTCACCGGATTCTCAACCAGCGATTTAAACCATTTCAGTCCTACAAATTCTGCTTCCGAGAAAGGCCGCGGCGGTCTGTAGTCATAGAATGCATACAGCCACCCATACAGCGGATAGTAGGCAAACAACAGTACCAGCACCAAAAAAGGCAATACATAAAGAAACAGTTTAAAAGAATACCATTTCTTCCTATCAATCTTACCGATCATTATCATCCATCCTCTCTTTTTGTTTAACGTTTTACCACCTATATACAAACAATACAGCTGTTTTTACTTTTTGTCAATGGTGATTTATGCAATTATTACTAATTTTTTTGCTTTTTTTTTTTTTTAGTATAAATTGCCCTATATTTATTTTTCGCATTTGTTATATAATCGCATTATAGATATGAATATCGTTAAACCACTTATCGAATATTATCAGAATGAAAATTCCTCCATTTATCCAAAAAAACAGCGCCCCAGGGACGCTGTTTTCCGATATTTTCCTTCTGTTTATTTTTTGATCACGATCTGTGTTCTGACTTTTTGCAGCAGCGGATTCAGATCCTCCGCCGCCGACATGCCGAATTCCGGCATACCGTTGTGCCGGAAGTGAACCCGGCGGATGCCGTCGCATCTTATTGTCCGGTCCAGAGCGGTTTCCGCATGATAGGCGATCATCAATTCTCCCTCTTCATTGACATAAAAGGAATTATGCCCCGGGCCGTACTCCCCTTCTACCGAGTAGAACGAAAGCACCGGCGCGCATCTTTTCTCCCAGGAGGCCGTCTGCAGCAGGTCGTCCTTCGCCCGGGCCGTCAGAAGCCCCAGAACATAGGTATAGCTGTTAGCCGAGCCGCCCGAATAGGTGAGGTAGACTTTCCCGTCCCTGACGAACGCGTATGGCCCTTCGTTGTTGATCGTTCCCGCCACGTTCTCCCATCCCAACAGCGGTCTGGAGAGCAGGACCGGTTCGCTGGTCAGCTTCCACGGCTCCCTGTCATCAATCGTGGCGATATAAAGCATGGAGCCGGTGTCCAGTGCGGTCCCGATATGTTTCCGGTAAGACCATACGACATACGAACATCTGTCTGTCTTCAGATAAGTCATATCCAGCGTGATGCCCTCCTCTGTCAGAAAACTGCCGTCGGCCTTTGTCACTCTGACCGGATCCTCCCAGCTGGCAGCCTCTGTGATCGGCGCACCTTTTTTCAGTCGCATCATATGGCACTGAGGCCCCCAGACATGTCCGCTTACCGCGAACAGAAGGTAGAGCTCGTCGCCGATCACATGAAATTCCGGCGCCCAGAAAGTCTGTATCAATTCCCGCGCTTCATCTTTTGCCAGAATCAGATGTTCCGTAACGCCTTCCAGAAACAGTTCCCTGACACTGTCCGCCTCCCGCACGTACAGTCCGATATCGTCCGTATTGTCATTGGTAGAGATATAGTACCATTTCCCTTCCCAGGGAAAGATCACCGGGTCCCCGTATCCCACGGCCAACGGAAAAGGGAAACTCTCATCCACGACGCTGCCTTCTATCATATGGCTTCCCTCTGCCGTAAAGTCGATATCCGCCTTATCCCATACCACCTTCTTTGACACGTCGGAACCGTCCGAATACCATGCCGCCGCCCTGATCAGATCCACTTCCTCTTCGGAGTTCACTTCCACCTGATCAGGCACCGTGATCCTGACGTTGTGCACAGGCGTCCAGTACTCTATCGCCTGTTCCAGGATCTTCGCGCCGGCCGTTATACAGTCCGACGCCTGTTCCCAGCCGCTTTGCGACACCCCGACAAGTCCCTCATATGTAAAAGTGATAAAATCCTTCGTCTTCCACAACAGCACCTTGTCCCTGCTGTCATGGTCCTCATCGCCGTTCTCAAACACGCTTCGCGCCGCAATGCCATAGCTGCCGTCGTCCATCGCAAAGATCCTCGGCTCCCTGACCGCTTTCGTAAGAAGCGTATCATCCTCCCGAATCTGCGCCTCGGCAAAAAGGATGCCATAATTCTTATTCCAGGGCCGGAACTCCCCGCCCTCCGCCCGGCAGGCCATATGGACACTGTAGGCCAGCCCGGCCGGATAAGCCGCTTCATCCGGCTCTCTCGTATATACTTTCAACTCCATCTTTCCAGGCTCTCCTTCCGCTCATCCGATCCTGAACATCATCACACTGCATGGCGGGATCACAAAGGACACCCCTCTGTCTCCCACTTCAAATTCCGTGAACGCCTCTTCCACCACCGTCTCCGGCTCATCAAACGTATTATGGGCATTCATGGCGCCGCGCACGATAGAGCCGCTGACCGCAGCGGGCTTCTTCTGTACAAAAAGCAGTTCCATGTTCTGCGCCTCATGCAGGGAATGGTTGCAAAGCGTCACCGTCTCGATCCCGTCTCGATCCACAGATATCGATTCCTGCACGACAGCCTCACCCTGTCCTTCCTGCTCAAGATAGCTTTCAAGCAGTTCCGCTCCCTGGTGATGCCTGTACATGTGGAATACATGATAGGTAGGCGTCAGCAGCATCCTGCTGCCTTCCGTCAGCACAACAGACTGCAGTACATTTACGATCTGCGCAATGCACGCCATCTTCACGCGGTCGCAGTGCTTATTGAAAATATTCAGCGTCAGCCCTGCCACGACGGCGTCCCGCATCGTGTTCTGCTGGTAGAGAAATCCCGGGTTCGTGCCGACTTCCACATCATGCCAGCAACCCCACTCGTCGATGATCATGCCGATCTTCTTATCCGGATCATACTGATCCATGATCGCTCCGTGCCTTCTGATCAGCTCTTCCATGCCCAGGGCGCGCTTTAACGTAGCATTCCATTCTTCCTCGCCAAAATCCGTGGCGCTTCCTTTGTGCGCTCCCTTTTCCGCACCTACATAATAGTGCACGGAAAGTCCGTCCATAAAGCCATGCGCGCTCTCCGGCGCCGGTTTGCGGAAGCATTCGTGCAGCACGGTATCCGTCCACTCATAATCCGCAGCGTCCGCACCGCCGCAGATCTTGAAGACAGGCCGGTCTTTATGATAATTCCTCACATAAGTCTGGTATCTGCGATACAGATGCGCATAATGGTCCGGCGTCATATTGCCGCCGCATCCCCAGTTCTCATTGCCGACTCCGAAGTAATCCAGCTTCCACGCCTGTTCATGACCGTTCTGCTTTCGAAGATCCGCCATCGGAGACACGCCGTCGAAGGTCATATATTCCACCCACTCGCTCATCTCCTGCACCGTGCCGCTCCCGACATTCCCGCACACGTAAGTCTTACAACCCAGCTGGCTGCAGAGTTCGAAATACTCATGCGTACCAAAGCTGTTGTCCTCCGTCGTACCGCCCCAGTGGGTATTGACCATCTTCTTCCTCTGATCCTTCGGCCCGATCCCGTCCTTCCAGTGATATTCGTCCGCGAAGCATCCCCCCGGCCAGCGCAGCACCGGAATATCGATCTTCTTCAACGCTTCGACCACATCACTTCTCATGCCCTTCACGTTCGGAATGTCCGACTCTTCCCCCACATACAGGCCTTCATAAATGCACCTCCCCAGGTGCTCGCTGAAATGTCCGTAAATCTCCGGCGCTATTACCCCCATTCTCTGGTTTTCATTGATATAAAGTTTCATGTCATCACCCCTTCTCATTTTGTTTAACGTTTTACCATTATGGACAATTATATGGGTCTATTGTTTTTTTGTCAATCACGGTTGTATTTTTTTGTACAAATGCACATAAAAAAAATCAGCCAAACCTTTTTCACGTTCAGCTAACCTTTTTACTCAAATCTGGTGTACGGATTCACGTTCTATGAAAGTACACGGGATCAGGATCTTCTGTTTCACGTCATTCCGTGGCGTCCCCTTCTCTGCGCCTTCTATCTGCTGCAGCAGAAGTTTTGCAGAGACATTGCCGATCTCCTTGAGCGGCAGTGACATCGTCGTCAGTCCCGGAATAAAATACCGCGCAATCTCCTGATTATCGAACCCAACTACCGCCAGATTCTCCCCCGCCCGTTTGCCATTCTCATTCAGACAGCGGTAAAGTCCGCCCGCCATTTTGTCTGACATACAGAAAACCGCCGTCACTTCCGTCTTCAGAAGTTCCTGTGCTTCCGGATAAGCGCTTACTTCGTCCCACGCAGCATACCGAATCCATGCCGGATTATACAATATCTGATGTTCAAACAACGCCTTCTGATACCCCAAAAGCCTCTCCTGCGTATGAATATTATCCGCTTTCCCGCCGATGACGCCGATCTTACGGTGTCCTTTCGAAATCAGGTACTTTACGATCTCGTATGCCGACCCCTGGTCGTCGATTCCCACAGACGGTATCTCCGGATTATTGTCAAAAGCATATGTCATCACCGCCGGCGTGGAAAAGCGCTCCGGAAAGCAGTGTATCACCCGGGCATGTCCGGCAATATAGATGATCCCGTCCACCATGATCGAGGTCAGTTCCCTGATCGCCGGCTCCAGTATGGCATGATAATCCGCCTCTTTGTTGTACCAGGAATCACTCCATCTGGCATAAAGACGCAGGTTCTTGACAATAGAGCGATAGCCGTTCTCTTCACAGTAACTCATGATGCCTTCCACGATCTCGGGCGTCGTAAACTGTGCGATATCCTCCGCTATGATGCCGATCATCTTCGTCTTCTGGTTGCGCAGGCCCTGCGCAATGTAGTTGGGTCTGTATCCTAATCTGTTGACAGTCTCCAGTACTCTTTCTTTCGTCTCCTGACTGACTTTCGGCTTGCCGTTCAAAATATTCGACACGGTCGTCGGCGAAACATTACATTCTCTGGCAATCTCCTTTATCGTAATCATTCTTATGCGTCTCCCAAATACTCCGTTCCTTACCAGTAGAATATAACATTTCACCGCTCACGATGCAATCACATGTGTTTGCCTTCCACTGCTGTTTCGTGACAGTTCGGCTTCCGGCTTTCCTGTCATTTCCAATCTTATCATGTAACAGAAGAAATTACAAACAGCAAAACCTGTGGCTGTACGCCGGATTATTGATTTTTACCCTGAATCATGCTATCCTTTAGCCAGCTGATTAAGAAGGGAGGCGGAAATAATGACTTTGTTACAGGAAGCATACACACTGATGCAGAGGCAGCCAGAAAAAAATATCCGGCTGATTGTGGACCTTCTCCGAACTATGTCCGTAAGAGAAAATGCGCAGACTCAGGTATTCCGGCGAACTGGCCTTGCGAAAGAGGCCGTAAATCTTCCGGGTGATTTTGACGAAACTTTTGATGCCCTCGATCATGATATCGAAGAGATGTTTTATGGAGATAGCTTATGAAATATTTATTGGATTCCCATATTTTAATCTGGGCAAATACACCGCCCCATAATGACCCATTTGATAAGATGCTGATTGCCCTGGCAAAAACCGAGGGCATGACTTTCCTGACGCACGATCATCTGCTGAAAGACTATGGAGAAAGTTGTGTCAAGACGGTATGATGCAGCAGGATGCCCTGCAGCGAAGTGCAGGGCATCGTAAACAGTCACATCACCCGATCCGCGCCTCCACAGTCCGGAACGCCTCCGGCAGATCTATCTCCTCCGTTACATCCAGCATCGGTTCCCCGTCAATATCAAAATGTGTTCTGCGTGCGGCAGAGGAGCGCGGTCCGTCCACGCCTGCCCGCATGTGATAGAAATTCCACACCAGTCCGTTTTCGTCGGTCAGATAGGAATTATGGCCGGTGCCGTACTCACCTTCCACGGAAGCGGAAGACATCAGCGGGTAATTGCTCTTGCTCCAGTTATCCGGATTCAGGATATCGCTTCCCATCACAGGCTTTAACAGCCCCACCGTGTAGGTGGCATCGACTGCCGCAGCCGCATAAGTGATCATCAGCTGGCCGTCCCGCTCCAGCGCATAAGGTCCTTCCACCACATAAGTGTGGTTGTTCTCCCAACCGTACTCCGGTTTGGCAATACATACCGGATCGGTCACCAGTTTCCACGGCTCCTTCTCGTCAATCTGCGCCAGATACAGCCATGCTCCCTGGTCTACCGGCAGGAACTGCCGCTGGGACCACATAACATATGTTTTGCCTTCGTAGGGAATGGTGGTCATATCGAGGGATATCACTTTGCCTTCTTCACACAGCGGTGAACCGTCTTTCTTCACCACCATGACCGGTGCCGACCAGTCCTCCCTGCAGATCGGATCGCCGCCTTCCCGCAGCTTCCGCACCCGGGATTCCTCATGATAGAATTCACCGGATGTCGCTGCATGGAACACATACAGCTGCCCGTCCACCTCATGGAATTCCGGTGCCCACAGCAGCCCGCCGATACCAGGATAAGTCTCCGAATCCAGGAAAAGCTCTTCCTCTGCCGTCAAAATCCCTTCCAGGGTATCGGCACAGCGCATGTAGAGCGTGTGGTTGTTATCCGCATCGTTGGTGGCAATAAAATAATACTTTCCGTCCCGGTACATGCAGACCGGATCCGCCCGATGCTCTGCAAAAGGCGCCGGGAAATGTTCCTGATGCACTCTGCCCCGTACCACATGGGCTTCTTTCTCCGCCGGCTCTTCCCAGTCGATCTTACGGACAACCGTCGTCCCGTCGCTGTAGGAAGCGACCGCCTTCACGTCCTTGAGCTCTTCCACGGACCGGAACGGCCCTTCCTTGGATAACGCCATGCCGACGCAGACCGGCGGTAACAGCTTTTTCAACAGATACGATCCTGCCGCCTCTGGAACGACAACCGTATTGCCGGGCACGACGCCTTCCACCAGTTCCAGTTCCTCTGTCGCAAACACGGGAGCAGGAATTCCCGGCTCCGCAATTTCCCTGACGGAGGCAGGATCCAGCTGCAGGGGTGCCTGCGCATCTTTCCCCGCATTTTCCTGCCAGAAAGCCACGCCTTCCATCCACTGCCCGTCCTCTGTCTGCCAGCAGATTCTGTAAGCCTGTTTTTCCGCATCAAAGATACAGCGCACCTCCGCAATCTCTCCCGATTCCTGCAGACGGCACAGCCCCTTCTCTTCATAGTGCACCAAATCCCGGCTGACAAAGAAAAGCACACAGCCCTCACTGGACGCATCGGGTTCTCCCTCGCCGCCGGTGCGCACGGCCAGGATCCCATAGCCGCCGCAGGCTTCTCCCTCTCTGCGCGCACTGGCATTCCCGGCGCTTTGCTGTCCGCAGTCTGCCGAATTTTCCTTCGACAGTTCAAAGAGCCACGGTTTCTTCAGGCATCTGGCATCTAAAGTGCCATCCTCCGGATTCTGCAGCGCTCTGGCGTACAGAAGGCCTTCGTTGTGGTGAAAGGGCCGGAACTTTCCGTCCTCTCCCCGATAGGCAAGATGCATACTGTATGCCATCCTGCCGCCGTATATGATATCCTCTTTTGGTTGTCTTGTATAACTTAACAGTTCCATAGCAAATTTATCCTCTTTTTTCTCATTTTGATCCGCTTTACGCGTAGGCAAACAGCTTCACCTTCAAAAGCGTCGGTTCCTGATACCTCAGGCTGGTGGCTTCGTCCCCGTTGAATCTGCGCCCGGCTTTCCATACGCCGTCCTCAAACTGCCCCTCTTCCAGCAGCAGTAAATCCACATACGGTTTCTTCTCATCCGTGGAAAAGGGAAGCAGTCTTGCCGCATGGATCATAACATAGAAGGTGTCTTCCGTCTCCTTTACGATCAGGCACACACCCCGCCTGTCCGCGATCGCCGGATCCTCCAGATTAACCCGGAAGCCGAAGGAGCCAAAGTGCATCTCATTCTCTTCTTTTCTCTCGCTGGACACCGCCTGCAGATCCCCGGTTCCGTATCTGTCGCCCAGAAGCGGCATCATCTCCTGCAGGTTATGGGTAAACC
>ERZ808051.787-NODE-787-length-28245-cov-4.762780_pt1 | contig 28245 bp, 23 predicted proteins | sample MGYA00380199_ERZ808051 | MGnify/ENA primary metagenome ERZ808051 (study PRJEB31490, sample SAMN06133391) | mouse gut metagenome | isolation source: J11 | host: mice | place: China: Chengdu | collected 2015-05 ...
TCAAAGAGCCGGATCAGGATCCGGTTTCCCCATCTGACGCAGAAAAATCCAAGCACTCCCCAGAGCAGGGACATGGGAAGGCAGATATAGCCGTCCAGATTCCAGCGGATCCCGGAATAGTCCCACCATCTCTCGTGATAATACTTTTCGATCCAATGCCCCGCGATCCATTCCAGCGATACCGCATAGATGACGCTTCCGAAAAACAGCCAGATCCCGGTCACTTCATGCAGGCCGATGCTCATCAGAACTGCCGCCGTACCGTAAATGATACAGAACGGTCCGTTGATCATCCCTCTGTTGACAAATTTTTTCTGCTTCACTGCCGCAGCCGCCGTTTCCAGAACCCATCCCAAAAATGAGTATGCCAGAAAGAGCCAGAGCAGCCCATATCCTATGTATTGCATGATACTTCTCCTTCTCTGTGCTGAGGAACTGTCCCTAATGATCCGCAGGCAGATCCGTCTGCGGCGCGGATCAGGATTTCCGCCTGTTCAGTTTACACCTTCTTACCTGTCCAGATCGGTTATAAACTTTTTCACTTCATCCGCTGCTTCAAAAGAACGGATCACCGGGTACGGCAGTTCCGCTTCCGGTTCTTTTCCCTGGCTGTACCAGATCCCGCGCATCCCGGCGGCGATCGATCCCTGCACATCCTTTTTCACATGATCTCCGATAAATGCGCATTCCTCCGCCGCGCATCCGGCCTTTTCCGCGCACAGCCCGAAAAACTTCGGATCCGGCTTCTCCACTCCTGCTTCCTCGCTGGTCACCACAAAATCCACATAAGGGGCGACTCCCAGCTCCTCCAGCTTCCGATACTGGATATAAGCTGTCATATCTGTGCCGATCCCGATCCGGATCTGATCCTCGCGCAGAGTCCGGAATAGCTCTACAATGCCGGGATAGGGCTTCATCTGCTCCAGCACTGTATCCCAGTATGTGCAGGCCAGTGTTTTCACATGGGGAAACAGAGGCTCACCCAGCAGCTCCATCATGCATTGAAACCGGAGTATCCGGTTGTGGATCGCGGCCGTATCCGATCCCACCCGCTCCTCTGCCATACGCCACGCCTTCCGGTAATATTCCCGAAAATGCGGTTCCTCCAGTCCAAAGGAACGCCGGCAGTAATCCCGCGCCGCCTCCATCCCGAACCGGTTGGCTCTGTCAAAATCATAGAGCGTGTTGTCAATATCAAATATCACTGTTTTCATCATTTGTCCGTCCTTTCGTTACTATTTACAGTGCCTTGTGCCTTGCCGCAAGGCATCATATACTTCCGCCGATCTGATAAATCTTCCGCAATTTATCCACTCCATTTTCCATCGATGCCTCATGATTGATCCCACGGTTCGCCACAGCCTCGGCGATCCACGCCAAAAGTCTTACCCACCAGTACAATTCATTATAATTTGTCACCCATTTCCGCAGGAAAATGATGACCTGCTTGCGCAATTCATTATAACACATATCACACATTTTAGATAGGATTATCCTTCGCTTCCTTCCTCCTGCCCGCAGCCATCAGTCCCCCGCCGATCCCAAAGGGCAGCACCCAGGTCGCGAACCGGAAGAGCAGGATCACGGGCAATGCCCTGCCTGAATCCGTAAAACGTGAAAAAAACAGCACAAAGACAAACTCCAGCGCCCCCGCCCCGGAGGGTGCCGGGATGATCCCGGAAAGCATATACGCAACTGCCATGAGCAGGATCGACTCTGCAAATGAAATCCCGATCTTTCCAAAAAGAAGGCTTGCAGGAATGGAATAAAAGAGCAGCATTTTCACGATCTGCAGCGCCAGGGCGCAAAGGCTCCGCCGCTTCTGTTTCAAAAAATCCTTTCCGGACTGGTTCAGCAGCCGGATCTGTTCCTTCCATTTTGAGAAGCGTTTTTCCCAGGACGGCAGCTTCTGCGTCAGCATTTCCAAAAGCCGCTCCGCCCAGGAAGCGATCCTGTCAGAAAGTGCCAGTGCTGTAAATACAAGGATCACCCCGGCTGTCACCCCGCAGCCTGCTGCCATAAACAGCGCATATTCCCGACAGACCGCCCTGGTATCTCCTTCTCTCCACAGCACCGCAAATCCAAACGTCCCAAGCAGCATGACGGCGGTCCTTTTCAGCATATACTGGATCATGGTCAGCACTGCGGCGCTTCCGGCCTCCATCCCGTTTTTATGGAGGTAGTGGATCTCCGCAAATCCCGAACCGTTTCCCAACGTGATCATACGGTAAAATTCACATAAAAATGTGATCCTGATCCCTTGTCTGATCGAGAGAGGACCTGCCTGCCTTTCCTTTTGCCCGGCATTCTCATCCAGCGCCTCTGCCCGGACCGGATACTGTACAGCGCATGCCTGAGACCGCGGGCGCAATGGCAAATCCCGCTCACAAAAACCGGAGGGGATGACCGCCCCCGCCATACAGGCTATGGTCATCCCCTCCACAAAATACGCTGCCATGGACAGCATAGCGCTCATCAGAACCGCGGCCGGTTCGGCCTGCCGGATCCCCTGGAAGATCTCGGCCAGGGAATCCCGGTAGAAAAACGCTGCCGCCAGAAGCAGACAAAATATCAATATTTTACTGACCCGCTGCCATTTGACAGGTTTCATATTTTTCCTTCTCATGGTTTTCCTTCTTTCCCCTGCGGCTCTTTCCTGCTCCTGCCTTTCCGGCGCGGCCGATCTGAGATACGGTTTTCGAGGACCGGCAATTTTCATGCTGCTGATCCGTTTGTGATCTGCCCTCTTTCCACATCCGATCCGTGCATGATCCGCCTTCTCTCCACAGCCGATCCGCGCGTGATCTGCCCTCTCCCCACAGCCGGTCCGCGGCCGGCGCCCATCCTGCCGCATATTCATGACATTTTGCACAGAGATGCTCCGCGCTCTCCGGAGACTGCAGATCCGTCGAGCGGGCCCCGGTCTCCTTCACGATCCGTTCCAGGATCTCCGGATTTTCCAGCATCGGACAGGGACGCAGAGGATTGTCGTTGAAGGGCTGGTTTTCTCTGTAAGCCATGAACAACGGCTGCTTTAAGATCTCCAGCAGCGTATGGGTCCGGATATTCGCGTCCGAATAGTGGATGAATACGCATGGCTCCGCGTCCCCATTTGCATTGATGTGAAAATAATTCCGTCCCCCCGCGATGCAGCCGCCTACAAACTCCCCGTCGTTCTGGAAATCCATGGTAAACAGGCCTTTTCCGGTTGTCATGTTCCGGATCTCCCTGACCCGCGCCATCATCCGCACCCGCTGCTCCACAGTGGGAAGCAGCTCCACGGCGGCCTCATTTCCCACCGGCATATAATGGAAATACAGCGCATAGCGGCAGCCCTTTTCTACAAGCAGGTCCACAAATTCATTACTGGTCACAGCCTCTATGTTCCTGGAGGTATAGCAGATGGATGTCCCGAAGAGCAGGCCGTTCTCCTTGAGCAGCTCCATGGCATGCATGACCTTTCCGTAGACACCGTTCCCCCGGCGCAGGTCATTGACCGCTTCAAAGCCCTCCAGACTGATGGCCAGATACAGATTTCCGGCACGTTTCATCTCCTGACAGAACGCCGTATCCACCAGCGTTCCGTTTGTATAGGCCAGAAACGCGCAGTCATTGTGCTTTTCACAGAGCCGGATGAGATCCGCCTTCCGTACCAGAGGCTCTCCGCCTGTAAACATGTAGAAATAGATTCCCAGCTCCTTACCCTGTCTGATCACGTCATCCATTTCCTCGAAGGAAAGGTTCAGCCGGTTTCCGTATTCCGCCGCCCAGCATCCGGTACAGTGCAGGTTGCAGGCGCTGGTCGGGTCCATCAGGATCAGCCAGGGGATATTGCACTGATGGATCCCCCGCATCTTTCGGATCGTCCTTGTCCCGTGAAAAAATGCTTCAAAGCCCAGGTTGAGCGCCGTCGTCCTGAGCACATGGGGATCCGTTTCCGCAAGGATCCGCCGTACATACCGGTTCAGTGTCCCTTCCCTGTCACAGATCCTCTCCCTGGCCCGTTCATAGTCAAACTCCAGCTTCGCGCCGCTCATATATTTCTGCATCAGGTCCAGAAGCCGCTTGGCATCCTGCTCCCAGTCCTTGTCCCTGTGTTGAAGCGCAATGTCGATCGCTTTACCAAATGCAGCCCTTCCTGCCTTGTGTGTCATTTCACTCATTAGTATATCCCTCCCGTAAAATAAATTCCTGCCTGATTCATTAAATTTTTGTACCTGTTCTTTCCATCCACTATAATTAATTTTTGCCCAATAAAAAATAGACACTTTCCCTTTGATGTCTGAAAATCAGACAATCCCGTGAAAATGTCTATCTAAAGCTTTTCCACCTGTACAGGTGGAAGCTTTTTTAATCCTGCTCTCCGGCGCTTCTGCGGATCACTTCCTCCAGCATTCCTTTTTTTAATTCGCACAGCCTGTAAAAATCCGCCTGGATGTCCTCCTTCATTCCTCCGTTCAGCCAGTCCAGCACCGCCCCGAAGCATTCCCATTTGTAATTGCGGACCAGTACCCGCCTATCTGCTTCTTTCAGCTGGTATTCCGCGAACGCGGTGCTGATATAGGTGTCCACCACATGCTCGCACACCCTCCACAGATACCGTTCAAACAGATCCCTGTTCGCCGAGTAAAGGTGCATGGCAGCGCGCCGATTTTCCAGCGCAAAAGAAACCGCAAGATCAAGGCATTCTTCGATGGAGTCCACCGAAGGATGCTGCCGCACCATGGCCTCCGCTTCCTCCAGGATGATCTCCTCCACCATGGAAGGCAGGTCCTGATAATGATAATAAAAAGAATTCCGGTTGATCCCGCAGTCCTCCACGATATCCTTGACCGTGATCTGGCTCACGGGCCGCTCATTCAGAAGCCTGATAAAAGAATTTCTTATGGCCCTTTTGGTAAACCCCGGCAAATCCAATCCCTCCCCCGCGTCCGTCAAATGGTGCTGCTTTATTGACCGGATGCCTTGCGGCAAAGCGCAAAGCACCGTGAACAGTAACGTCAAATACGCTTCACTCTGGTATCAGTATAGCGGTTTTCGGCCTGGGAGTCAATATGAACAGAAACCTAAAACTTGACGGCCGACATTCCTTTGCCTTATAATCAATAATGGATGCAAAGGAGGCCGATATGGAACAAAGAGAAGTGAAATTAGAACCTGTCGAAAAGGATTCCCTCTATCTGAAGATTTCCGATTCGATTTACAATTATATCCGAATGAACAATCTGCAGCCCGGGGACAAGCTCCCCTCCGAACGCGACATGGCAGCCATGCTGCAGACCAGCCGCAACTCGGTCCGGGAAGCATTGCGCATTCTGGAGGACCGCGGACTGATCTATGTCAAAACAGGGAGCGGCGTTTATATCAACACCCCTGACAGCGGAAAAAGCGTTCTGTCTGTCCGGCTGACGGATTTTACGCCTGGGGAATTGCAGGAGCTGCAGGATACCCTGGAACACAAGACCATTGTAAATGCGATCGTCCGCGGTACACCCGAGCAGAAACAGGAACTCCTCTCCCTTGCAATGGACATGCAGGAGGAATATCGGAAAAATATTTACAGCCATACACTGGACCACAGCTTTCACAATAAACTCTATGAGATGGCCGGGAACTCTGTGATCCATCAGCTCATTGATAAGATCCGTGACGATCGGTTTATCCGGAGGGAAAGCGCCGCCAGCGAAAATGATTCGGTCTGGCTTTTTACGGTTCCGGAGCACCTGATGCTTGCCGAAGCCATCATACGCCAAGATACGGACTCTGCCCTTCGGGCAGTGGATGTGATCAACAATTACGGATTTTCTCTGATCTCTGAGGATACTGGGGAAGCCTGACGCTACAATTCACGGCCTGACCGGCCGCGAATTGTAACGCGTATGGCCCATGATAAAGCGGTCTTCGAAGCCGCAAAAGCAGGATTGCTGTTCGCTGCGGACCACACATTGACCCGATAGTGACCCGCGGCGGCTGTTGTCACGGTGCCGGATACCCGGCCCGCATGTAAAACAGCAGAAAAACAGCTTCCTTACGATTCCAGCTCATTTCCCGTAAGCTCCACATAATCCTCGTAATTGTCTCCGCCTTTCTGAATTTTCGCGATCCCGAAGCCCGTAAATCCCCAGATGATCGCAAAGATCACACCCGTGTAGCACAGGCATGCCCATGGTGCGTACTGTGCCGTAGGCACACCCAGGGTGGAGGTCATATACACTCCGGCCAGCGACCAGGGTACCAGCGGCTCCACCACCGTGATACTGTCCTCCAGCGTACGGGACAGGTTTTTAGTCTGCAGTCCCCGCTTAATGTATTCATCCTTGAACAGACCGCCGATCATCAGGAAGGTAACCGAAGCCTCTCCAATGACCGTGATGATGATCACGCCGAGAGCGGCCGTAACGGTGATCAGCTGGCCTGTGCTGTGGATGTGCTTCATGATCTGGGAAAGGATCACGTCCAGACAGCCCGCGATCGTCAGCGCCCCGATAAACCCAAAGGCACAGAACGCCATCAGCGCCGTATTCATCATGGAAGACATACCGCCGCGCTGCAAGAGGTTCGGAACCTCTTTCACGATATTTTCCAGATCCACAGTCGGATTCACGAACATCTCCATCTTGAATCCGCCCACCATGCTGGCCGCACAGGTTTCAAAAGAAAATCCCTGAACAAACATGGCGATCAGGACTGCAACCGCGGAAGAGATGAACATAACCGGAATCGTGGGCTTCTTTTTTAAGGAACCGTAAATGACGATTACCGGCGGCACCAGAAGAAGCAGCCCCACAGGCATGCTCAGATTGAACAGCTGTGACAGCGTTTTGATAATCTCATCCACCTGCCCGATCGTACCGCTGCTGGCAAAGGAAATCCCGGCAATGATATAAACCGCGCAGCTTACAATAAATCCAGGCACCGTGGTATAGAACATATGCCCGATGTGCTTGTACAGGTTTGTGTTTGTGGCGATGGCGGACATGTTGGTGCTGTCGGAAAGTGGCGACATCTTGTCCCCGAAATAAGCGCCTGCCACGATCGCGCCGGCTACGGCCGGAAGGGGAGCGCCCATTCCCGCCGCCACGCTCATCAAAGCTGCTCCCACCGTTCCTGCCGCGCCCCAGGATGTCCCTGTGCTGACAGACAGGATCACGGTTACGAGAAAGGAGGTCACGATGATAAACCTTGGATTGATGATCTGCAGACCAATATAAACCAGAAACGGAATGGTACCGCTCACGATCCATGCGCCGATCATCAGTCCGACCGTGATCAGGATCATGATCGCCGGAAATGCTTTTGCCAGTTTATCAACGATCTCATTTTCCACATCCTTCCAGGTATGCCCCAGATACATGCAGAGTACGATTGTAAATGCCGCGCAGAGCAGCAAAAGTACCTTGATATCTACTTTAAAAATAATCAGCCCTGTAAACAGTACCACAAACATAAAAATCAACGGCAGGACTGCCAGCCCCAGACTCGGCGTTTTGATTGTCTTTTCGATTTTATTCTCTTCCATAATCCACCTCCATCATACCTTTTCCAATGCCTGCTTTAAGTCTTCGATCAGATTTTGAGCGCCCTCCAGGCCGCAGTGAAGCCTTACAATGCTCCGGTTGACTCCCAGGAAGTCCTGCTGCTCCTGGGTCCAGTTGTAAGTATACGCAATCGCAAGACTCTCGAATCCGCCCCAGGAACAGCCCCGCTCAAAGATGTTCAGGGCGTCCACAAATCTGGCCGTCGCTTTCTCATCCCCGTCAATCTCCAGGCTCATCAGCCCGCACTCGCCCTTCTGCTGCTTTCTCGCAAGCTCATATTGGGGATGGGATTTCAGCCCCGTGTAATACACTTTTTTCACCTTCGGATGCTTTTCCAGATACTCCGCAACCTGCATCCCGGTTTCATAATGTCTCCTGATCCTCACATCCAATGTACGCAGGCCGCGAATTGCAAGCCATCCCTCCATCGGCCCCAGGATGCTCCCGAACCGGTCCCTCTGGATCATCAGCCCTCTCATCAGCTCCTCGTCCCTGGAGGTCAGTACCCCTCCGGACAGGTCGCTGTGCCCGCCGATGTATTTCGTCATGGTATGCATGACAATGTCGATTCCCATATCCAGCGGTTTCTGGAATACCGGCGTGGAATATGTATTGTCAATATACGTCTTGATCCCGTGCTCCTTCGCCAGTTTTGCGACCCCCTCCAGGTCAATGACGGAAAACAGCAGGGTAGACGGGCTCTCCAAAATGATCAGATCCGTCTCCGGGCGGATTGCCTCTTCGAAATCCTCCAGCCTTGTCCCACGGACATAGGACACCGACACATTCATCTTTTCGATCAGGAAATCATCCAGCAGATGCTGCACCGGACCATAGCTTTCTTTCAGGCAGATGATATGGCTTCCCATCTTGCAGACTGCCATGATCGCCGCCGTACATGCAGCCATCCCCGCGGAAAATGCAACCGCCCTGACGCCGTGCTCCAGCGCCGCCAGCTTCTTCTCCAGAATCGCAACCGTAGGATTCGATGCACGCCCATAGTAATATTCATCCTGAAAAATATCCACGGAAAAATATTCATCCACAGTGTCAAATACATGAAGTGAGTTCATAAAAATCGGCGGTGTCACAGACTTCATGTACTTGGACGGCTCCTCCCCCAGATGCGTCATGGCAAGCAGATCTTGATTTTCAGTTTCGGACATAATCCATTCCTCCTTTTCTTTTTGATAGGCTCTCGGAATCATGGCTGCCTGTCTCTTACCGCAGATCAAACAGCGAATACAGGATACCGTCAGACAGTCACTTTTCATACCTTTTAGAGTTTATATTGGTTCTGAGGTTCAGTGGTAGAACCAATTTAGCTTCATTATAATTTCGATGTAAAATCTTGTCAATATATTGTTCCTAAGTTCCATTTTTTTGGTGAATCCACACAAAACAGGGAGCTCATTTTTATGACATTTTCACAGTCATACGTCAACCTATGGAGTCAACATATACCATTCCCACTAATCCATATAACTTGTACTAAAATAACGCAAATATGATAAGCAACCTCTCTATTCCAACAGTTGCTGAACTATTAGAATTACCCGCTTTTGAAGGACATACGCTTCTTGCCGGCTGTAAGGGGCTTGATTTGCGTGTTTTGGGGATCAATCTGAGTGACACTCCTGATTACTATCCATTCATACGATCAAGGACACCGGAGGGCATATTGTCTTATTAAGCGCTCCTGGTGAAAACAGGAATCTTTCAGATTTAAACAGGCTGTGCGCCTTATTTTCCAGTAACGTAGCCAATCAAATTCCGCATTCTGTAATCGGATCCGTGTTCTTGATCACAGCCGCAACGATCATGTTCTCTGGTATCGATACGATCGTATCCGATGAACGTACTTTAAAAAATACCGTAATTGCCGGATCTACTCTGTCGATCGCAGTCATGCTTCCTTATCACTGCGCTTCTACATTTTCTGCTACTTATTAAAAAAGCAAATATAAATGGAACCGGAACCATTGCCGATATTTTGATTGACGAAAATGGGAAATATAAGGAAATTTCTGAAAACATAACCGCTTCTGACGGAACGAAAGTCATCGAAGCCAACAGTATGATGGCATGCCCCACCTTTGTCAATACTCATATGCATTTTGACAAAGCATATACGTCAGAGCTTTGGCAAAAAGAACTGGATCTCCAGTACGGAAGAGACTCTGGAGGACGAACCGCATACCCGTGGTGTCACACGGATCCGTGAAATGGTTGACATGGGGATCAATGTGATAACGGCACAGGATACCATTTGCGACGGCTTTCATCTATACGGAACCGGTGATCCATTGGATTATGGTCTGGTGGGATGCTACTGCGCACAGTACAACACACCGGAAACTGCACGCATTATGTGGGATATGCTTACTTCCGGATCTGCCCGCGCATTTGATCCGGATGCAAAATACGGCATTCAAATCGGAAATGATGCAGATTTAAATATTGTTGACGCTCCAAGCGTACATGGGGCAATCCGCATCTGTGCCTCCCACCCCTATATTCTCCGCAGAGGAAAAGTCATTGCCGGTTTCGAGCGTAAAGCGGCAATGCTGTAAATCGACATACTGAATCATCTTCTGAAGCGTTAAAAAAGTGTAAAGTCTTTAATCGTTCAATAAAGACTTTACACTTTCGTTTTATTTTTCGCCTGGTTCCGTGACTTCTAAAAGGATAGAATCAAATTCATTTTCAAGTTCATCTCTTTTTTCTTGCGGTACAAGTTTTAATAGTTTTCTTACAAAAACAGTTAATCTATTGATATATCGTAATTGTTTGTCGGTCATTTAATTGCCTCCCTTCTATTAAATATCATCTATGAGATACTCTCATTGTACCAAAATAAGATATGAGTGTAAAGCCTTTATTCAATTGCTAAAGCACACTTAGCAACATACGTGTTACTGTTCACACCCTTTGGGTGCTCCAGTAACAGTATCCAGCCTATTTTAAGTCGCCTTCGGCGAGAGGCTGGATATTATGGCAAATGTTACTTTATCGGCCGGACGCCGTGCAGCAGGGTGCACGACGCCGTGTGAACAGTAACCCACAAGGGGCCTGTTCTTTTTTTGTGAGATTTCTATATAGAAATCTCCGGCCGAATCCTTTATACTGAATCCTGTCACTTATACAATCCCGCCAATCTGCCCGGCATCTACGCAGATATGCGCCGATTCTGTACAGAACAGCAGCAATCCCACATTTAATTACCGGAGGTATTTCCCATGAACAGCTTTATGTTGGCTCTTTCCGTTGTTCTCCCTCTTGTCGTATATATGACAGTCGGAGGGCTGATACGCAGATTCATTTTTTGGCTTGCCATTGATGTATAGCTCCTTTCAAATTTTGATAGATTTTTCTATCTCCCATAGCATAAACGATTCCAATCTAAAAGCAAACTATTTGGCGCAAAAAAATACCTTGCTTCTCTTTTGTTCACTGGCCGGGTAATGAACTGTAACGTAAAAAAGGGCAGCCCATCGGCCGCCCTGCCATTTTCAGCATTTCAAGCAAAGAGAAATACGATCTCAAACTCTATCTTATTTCAATTCCCCGGACGCCACTTTCCTTGCGATCTCCGCCTCATTCGCTTTCGCCTTTTCCCTCGTCATTCCCACACAAAGGAAGAGGACCGCTCCGAGTGCGAACAACGCCGCCGGCGCGAAGTTGATCACCATATCCATCCTTGTCAGCACTTCCGCGGAAAGGTTCTCCGCATTTGCCACATACCCCACCGCGCTCAGCGCCAGGATTCCAATGGAACCGCCGATGGCATTTCCAAGCTTGGTGGAGAAGGAAACGCAGGACGCAATCACGCCGTCGGAACGCACGCCGGTTCTCAGCCAGTTGTCGTCAATGATCTCCGCGCTCAGCGTAAAGCAGGAAATGGAGATCAAGTTAGTCACGCCATACAGGAATCCGGAAGGAACCACCATGCCCACCAGATTATTCTCGCCGATGATGAAGAAGAATACACAGCACAGGGCCTGTAAGATACAGCCCGCCGCGCCTACATATTTTTTGCTGAACCGGTTCAGCAGAAACGGAGCATAAAAGTTCACTACCAGCATCCCTGCGGACATGGCTGTCGCGAAGCCCGCAATGAGCACCGGATTGCCCATGATATAGATGAAATAATATGCCATGATACCGATTCTTCCAAACAGACCTGTCAAAAATGTAAGCATCGCCAGCATCAAAAATACCGCGTTCCGGTCTTTAAACGTATACTTGAAGGAATTGACCAGGTTTTTCATGGTATCTCCGATACTCTCCTTCTTTCCGCTGCTCCCCAGGATTTCCTTTGTGGATGCAAAACATACCCAGAAACAGGGAATACATACAACAGAGAATACCAGCGCCGCCATAAAATATCCCTTTTCAGAAGAAGCTGATCCGCCTCCGAAATACAGGATCATCGGCATGGTCACCGCGCTGATCACCATCTGGATCAGGCCGGAGCCGATTCCCTTATACGCATTCAGCGCCACACGCTCTTCGTTCAGAGCAGTCATACAGTTTGCCACGCACTGTGTGGAAATGTTCACCGCCGTATACGCCATCCCGCAGCCGATATATGTAAATCCGCACCAGATCGCCTTCCAGCTGTTTGGAACGTCCAGATTCAAAAACGTAAGACAGTTAAACAGTGCCAATATCGGCGCGCCCCACAGAATATATGGACGGAAACGTCCCCATTTGGTATGGGTATTCTCCGCAATAGCCCCGAACATCGGGTCATTGACCGCATCCCAGATCCGCGCGATCAGCATGATCGCCGAAATAGCCACCGGGGTCAGTCCGACCACGTCCGTGTAAAATACGGTCAGATAAGAGCTGATCAGTGTCCAGGAACACTGGGAGCCGATCTCACCAAAGCTGTATCCGATCTTCGTGAGAACCGAAAGCTTTTTATTTGCGTCTTCGTTTGCCTGTACGGCTGCATTTGCGTTTTCACTCATTTCTCTTTTCCTCTCTTTTCTTTTCTTGATGTATTTATCTTATCAGCAAATGCGGTGATACGCTTATCCTGTAGCTTCCTGTTTTCTGTCTATAATGACCAAAATCCTACATATTTTTATTAATTCCCACATGGTATGTGCAAAAAATATAGTAGGATTTTGACCTCGTGTACTGACTGCGTTTTTCCGGCAGGCTTTTTTTCGGATCTTCCATCGGTAATGCCATATCCCCTACACCAGCAGCCGGATCCTGACAAATGCGATCTCATTGGGCTGCATCTGCACCTGGAGGCTTAAAACCCCTTCTCTGGATTGGCATTTCTGGATCGTGAGCTTGGGCTCGCAGACCCTGCGGAAATATTTGATATCATTCCTGGACAGTTCCTTTTCATAATCCATCTCCTGCCAGATATTCAGCACGCTCCCGTTCTGCTCATTGATCCGGTACGTCTTCACCTGGTAAACCCCGTCCGTCACATCCGTCAGAGTCAGGCACAATTCCAGCCCGTTCCGATCCTCAAAATATTTCCACAGGTGTTCCTTCTCGATCTCATCCTCCTTGGTAAAATAATAATTGTACCCCAGCTTCCGCTGGTTGTGGCAGATGATCCCGTAGGAATCATGCTGGTCGGTGGAGATCAGGTAATTCTCCCCTCTGCCGATATAATAAGGATAAAGCCGTTTCAAAAATTCAAAGGCGAATCCGGTGGGTTTGAGAATCCCGTCCTTCGACATCACCCCGGTGCCCCCGTGGAGCAGCCGGTTGGAATCATAATATTCCGAGATCCGGTCGCTCCCCAGGAAAAACGCCATATCCGCAACCTCGCCGTAAATATCCAGTATATTTTTGATCACATAGGCCCCCTTAAAGCAAGTGTCGTTGATAAAGCTGCGCGCGGAAGCCGTCAGGTTCCATTCCGTAATATAGAGCTTGACCTCCCGAAGCCCGGTCTGTTCGATCAGTCCCTTTTCATATAAAATACGGTGCTTCATACATTCATTGTCCGTACTGCGTTTCGCATACCGGTCCTTTTCAATTTCCCCGCGCTCATAGGAAAAATAGCAGATGGACAGAAAGTCCGGCTTCACGTCCTGGGCGCCCCAGCCCTCCAGAAACGCAACGCGCCAGCTTTCCCGGAAATCCAGCCTGAGTCCGCAGCCGCCCACCTCCATCTGATCGCTGTAATGCTTCACGATCCTGCTGGTTCTGCCGAACAGCTCGTAATATTCATTTACCGCATTCTCCTGTTCCCACCTGCTCTCATGAAACCACACCTCCATGCGCCAGTTGTCCAGCTCGCTTCTGCCGTAGCGGTGTACCAGATGCCGCATCAATGCATGCAGTACCCGTTCCCATTTTTCCGGCTCCGCATATCCTGTGTCTCCCTCTTCCTGAAACAGCGTCTGCACATTTCTCATAAATCTGACCGGCTTCATTCCCAGTTCGATATGCGGTTTGAGCCCATACTGCAGCAGAAAGTCCAGGATGGAATCCAGCCGTGTAAAATTATAGCTGCCGTCCAGGATGTCCAGGTCGATGAGCATTTCCTTTGCGAAAATATTCCAGAACCGGACATAGGTGAAACCCAGCGCTTCTTTGAGCAGCATCACGTGCTCCTGCACCGCGGACCGCAAAAGCGACGCCGCCGACCCGATATTCATGGTCCGGCCCCAGCCGTCCCACAGCTTTTCACTCTTTTGGACAGAAAATATATCCTTCCGGAAACCAATCTCCATGCCCTCCTCCTGTACCGAATCGTTCACATGGAGATAGTGCTCCAGCCGCTCCTCCACAGCCGTGTCTGTTTCCCGGACCTCTTCCTCTCTGGCCTGCTCCTTGGATCGTTTCCGAAGCGATGAGGGCGTTTCCCCGTAAGCCTTTTTAAATGCCTTGTTAAAAATAGCTACATTGGCAAATCCATTGTCATAGGCGATCCGCGTGATCGGCGTGCTGGTATACAAAAGCTCGTCCACCGCGTGATACAGCCGGATATTGGTCAGGTATTCCGCAAAGCTCATGCCATAATTCCGTTTAAAAAACCGGGAAAGATAGCCATTGGAGAGATACAGCTTGTCCGCCAGCTCTTTCAGGCTAATGGGCTGGTTATAATTTGCCCGGATATAGTTATTGATCTGCTGGATCCGCTCCTCAAATTTTTCCTTATCATCCAGGTTTTCCTTATCTGACGCCTGCACAAGAAAATACATGGACAAAATGTCGAGGACACGGTAGCACAGCCCGATATGTCCGAAGTTGGCCGAATTTCCCCGGGTCTCCAGATAGTGGTTCAAAAGGATTTTCAGCGTATCCCGAAGCTGGTTGTACCGCTCGCTCTGTCCTCTCGTAGAATCGCACCAGAAAATGACATCCATACTCCGGAACACATCGCTGACCATCTGATACAGGATAGAAAACCGCACGTATAAAATGTCTCCGGAGCCTTTCAGCTGATGCCGTTTATTTGCGTTCACCACCAGTACATCCTCCGGCTCCATATGGGTCACCTGCTCCCCGATTGTCACATCCATGGTGCCCTCGAGCACGTACAGCAGTTCAATATCCTGATGGAAATGCTCCGGCTCATCTGTCGTATTCAGCACGGATATTTTCATTTTCTCTCTTCTTATATTATCATCCATAGATCTTCTCCTGTTTTTTTCAGATGAAAACTCGCCTGCCCCAGCCAAAACATCCGCGGCAAGCCGCCGAATATCCATGCAGGCAGGCATGGCTGCATGGCCCGTTGCTTCGCAGTGATCAACCAGTTGAATTTTTACACTCAGATCTGTGTTCTGTAGTATTCCAAATCTGCCTTCAAGTCATTCAGACGGTTTCCGGAAACGGAATACTCCCGCTCCACAATATATGCCTGACATCCGTTTTGGTCGGCCGCTTCTTTCAGAGCTTTCCAGTCCACCAGTCCTTCTCCGGCCCTGCAGTTGATCCGGTCCAGCTCCTCCATGGTCTTTTTCAGTTCATCCGAAAAAATGGGAGCGCCGTTCTCATCCCTTGGCAGGGTGCTAAAATCCATCGGCGGCTGAGGCCCTACCACCCGGCTGCTCTCCTTGATATGGATCAGCTTCACCCGGCCGCTGTACTGCTCCACAAATGCGATGGGATCAAAGCCTGCCGCAGCGCACCAGCCCGCATCCATCTCAAAGCTCACATATTTCGGATCAGTTTCCCGCATCAGCACATCGATCACCCTGTCGGTTCTCCTTGAGCTGTCCAACGCTGTTTCTGCCGCATGCCGGTTCTCCGGCTGTACGCTGACGCACGCCTCTCCTGCCGCATGCCGGTTCTCCGGCTGTACGCTGACGCACGCCTCTCCTGCCGCATGCCGGTTCTCCGGCTGTACGTCCCCGCAGGGCTTTCCTGCCGCCTGCTGCTCCTCCGCTGCTCCCGCGGCGCCAGGCACACTCCCGATCCGGCCGCAGTCCGCAAATTCCTGGGTATGGTTATGGTAGGTAAGCATCAGCCCCTTTTCGGCGCAGGCTTTTCCGATCCGGTTCAGGGTTTTGGCAAAGCTGTGGACAGACTCCTCGTCCTTTAGAACCTCCATCCCGATTCCGATAAACTGCATCCCCAGCGCATTCGCAAAGGGGATCAATCCCTCCACCATCTCTGTCTTCGGCGCATGGAGAGAAACCGGCTCCAGCTTCAGCTCCTCAAGAAGCGCTTTGAGCTCCTCCGCCGGGATCTCAAAATCCGGCCCGAACAGCTCCACCCCGTCATATCCCATTTCCGCCGCGCGCCGGAAATTCTCCCGGCTGTCATTCATCGTCCCATCCATAAAGGAATACATCTGTAAATTTACTTTTCCCATCTTTTTGGCCCTCCTGCCATTATAGATTCTTTTTTACGTTTCTGCGGTCTAATACGACCGCTATCCTGAAAGTTCCAACGGCCGTTGACTGTCCACGCCCCGGCCGGGTGCCCACAGAAACGGCAGCCTGCAATACGCCCAGTTTTATTCTACAGAATCCAAACTTGTTTTCCTATCCGATTTTGAGCCAAAATCATCCGGCTTTTTGCCCATTTTTTTACCTTCCGGCTAAAGAGAGCAAAATATACACATGTTTTTTTGTCCTCCCCGGTGCTGCTATTACAGGCGATAGCAGAAGGAAAACCGGAAGCCATGGAAGCCGTTTTTCACCGCTTCCATTCCTCACTCTCTTCTCTGGAAAGCGCAGATGGTCATGAATCCATTGCTACGGATGGCTCTACCTTTCCCTTTTTCAGTAAGTTGAGCAAAACTCATCGCCTACAACTTGACAGAAAGTATCATCAACCATACTGCTGTGATCCATCAAAAGAAGACAAAGCATGATTACAAAATACATTTTGGTACAGCAGCCCATATTTGCAGGGTGTTCCTACGCCCTTCTGTGAAAGAAGGCTCAATCAATGTAACCGCCCTGCTTTCAGCGCAAATTGATCCCCATCCGGAATGAACGGCAGTATCCCAGGCTGAATACAGCCCATTTCCGGAGGCCGCGATATTTTATATACTGGGCAGCCTGAAAATGATTTTACCTTAATTAAAGATATTTTTTTAAGCAAATGTGAATCTGCTTAGTCGTCATGCCCAAAAATAATTTTCACTTCTTTCATTACGATCCGAACAGTCTCGCTGGCGCTATTTAAAAACATATATTCTGGCTTGCGTTTTGAAAACAAATCCACTTTATATCTAATGATTTATAGAGAACCTGTCTGGCATTGCTTAACTAAATGACATTGGTTCACAGTAACTGAATTTTAGCTTTTCCGGTTATTTTGGCTGTTGACCATATTCAAAACTTACAGTAGAATAAAAGTGAAAAGAAATTTTTGTATGCAAAGTATAGTTTTGTTGAGTATTCGTATATACTAGAAGAAAAACATTAAAAAAGGAGGCGTTTTATGGCTACATCAAGCATTTTTGCGAAGGTTAGAATTGATGATCCCAAGAAAGCAGAGGCTTTTATTGATGCTCTTGAAGCATCCGAAAACAAGCCGAAGAGAAAGCCGTCGATACCAGTTAAGCCGCCGGTGACAGATATAAATGAAATCAAAAAATTTATGACAAAGAGGTTTCCCGGATAATGAATGAATATAAGGTATTCAATATTTTAGATATGGCAGAGGCAATCGGAGAGACAAATTTAAAAGAGCTTCTCTCCGATTTTTATTGTCCGAAGAATGAGGAGATACAACAGTTTGTGAGGGCAAAAGCATATGACTTTGCAAGGAAAAAATTGTCAGTAACCTATTTAGTAGTAAATGAAGATAATTACATAACAGCAATTTTTACATTGGCACATAAAGCCGTCGAGATTGGGAATGCAAGCCTCTCTAATTCAAAACGTAAGAAAATAAGCAGATATGCTGTTCTGGATTCCGGGACAGGCAGCTATACCGTGTCAGCGTTCCTAATTGCACAGTTTGGAAAAAATTACGCATTGGATGCAGATAAAAGAATAAGTGGAAATGAATTAATGGATTTGACATTTAAAGTCCTGGAGAAAATCCAGCATGAGATTGGCGGCGGTGTTGTTTTTCTTGAGTGTGAGGACAAGCCACAACTGTTGGGTTTCTATCAGAATGAAAAAAATGGGTTTATGCCATTTAATGAAAGATATTCCGTAACAGATTGTACGAAATATATCCAGCTTTTTAATTTTTTCTAATGGATATATGGAAAAGCGATCAGACATATCAAGAAAATGATATGCCCCTGATCTCTTTTTGTATTGATAAATGAACCTTTGTGATATTGTTTTAAGACTGTTGAAAATCCTCGTCTTCTGTTTCGTTCAGTAAAAACTCTGCAAAAGAAAATTCAAGAGCTTGGTTAGTGATCTGACCAAAGCACTAACCAAGCTAACTAAGATGGCGATAGTTCTATAGTTACATATTTCCTGAAAGTTACATTCACAGTCTGTTATGAAGTATCTGTTTGTCAAAAATCTCAACCGCAATACAATTCAATCTTCCCAAACATCCCCATCGGCTCCAGCGCTTCATGGGTAAAATCAAACGGCGGCTGCGGGATCTCCAGCATTTCCCGCATCGGTGTGCCGGCTACCTCCACAACGATCTTATTTTCCCCGGCTTTCAAAGCGCCGCTGATCTCCACCTGGTACGGCGGGAAGATCCGCACGCCTGCTTCGCTTCCGTTTACGGTCACCTTCATCATCTCAAATACCTGCTCCGCTTTCAGCACCGCCCTCTCAGGCGCCTCCTCCAGATACACCGTCTTTTCATAGCATGCTATGCCAGAAAACGTGGGTTTCTCATCAGAAACAGGCTTTAGTTCATGCACCATCTCCCCTTCCGGGAACTGCGGATATTCTTTCGCCTTCACCAGACTTACCGTCCAGTCCGCAGAAATATCCCTGCTCTCCAGTCCGTCAATCTGTTCTGTGAAACTTTTGTGTTTCACATTGCATACTATGTTTTTTTGTTCGAGAATCACAACGCATTCCCCAGGCTGCAATTCCAGTGAAACTTCTATGTTTCCTTCCCTCTCGCAAAAATCCGCCAGCTCATACACATCTTCCATGGCATCATAGTATACAACCGGCTCCGCTGTCGGCAGTGTCACCTTTCCGCAGAATACATCCGCTGCGGATTCATTCTGGAACACAAAGATCTGCCGGTCTTTCTTGTAATGGTAGAAACTCAGATCCTTACATTCCGTGTCCACCGCAATATCCGCAAATCCTCTTGCTCTCAGCACCCCGGCCAGCTCCGCCAGAGCCACAGTCTCTCCGCCAATCGCCCCCGCCGTACATCCTTCTCCGGCTTTTCCCGCAATACGGTCTGTGTATCCATCCTTTTCCGCAATCCGATCCGTACAGCCGCCATTTTCCTCAATTCGCTCCGCACAGCCGCCATTTTCCACGATCCGATCCGTGCGTCCGCCCTTTCCAATCACTGTCTCCGGTTTTCCGTCCACGAAGATCACCGGAAATTCCCCCGCTTTTTCCACAAAAGCCGCCAGCCGCTCCGGGATTTCCTTCGCATAACCGATGATCAGCGCCTGAAATTCCACCCCATTGATATACAGCTTCTTTCCCTCCAGCCTGCCGTTATATGCCGCCAGGTCATCCAGCATATCCAAGGATACGATATCTAGATCAATCTGGTGCTCCAAAAGCTGCCGGATCACCTTCTGCATGGGCATATTTTTGCCCACCCAGTCAGCCTCCCCATCGTAGAGGACCGCAGCGGAAGCCACATGCTGTCCGCCGTTTAACAGGCCGCACATCCGGTTCGCGTACTTCATCAGCCTTGCGAAATACGGAAATTCTGGGTTATTGCCCCGCGCGTAGAAGTGGGGCGGGCAGTCAGGATCCGGATATTCCGCCATGGAAAATGCATGAGGAACCAGATGGTTGACCCCTTTCACCAGCAAATGATCCAGCAGATACTTCATATCCCGCACCCCGAAGCTCCATCCATAGGCACCGAACAGCTCGCACATGGTCCTACCCTGCTTCTTCGGCTCCAAGTGCCCGCAGGATGCCCCCAGCTTTCCAAGCGTATAATGGAAAAATTCTCCGTCGCAGTCCGTCATCGCGTTGCGCTGCTCCACCGGCGCCCCGTAAAGGATCTGCCCGCCGATACTGTCAATGCCTGCCATATGCTGTCCGGACATGGCCCGGAAATAATGGGACGGCCCCATCCCCAGACGGCTGTGGATCCCGTTGTCCTCCACCACATGCCCGATATATTCCACGCCGTGATCCTCACACCAGGTGCCGATGGCATCGCTGAAATTCTTCTTGTACAGACGGGACACCTGGTCCATATAGTCATAGCGGATGCCTGTACGAAGCCCCTGCTCCTCGGTCTCCACAAACAGGAACGGAAGCGCCTTCGTCAGCTCCTCCCCATACAGCCCGGTGAGATTCTCCTGCAGTTCATCGCTCCACGGAAGCTGCATCTTGACTCTCCCGACCTGCACGTCATAATTATTGAATACAACCACATTTCCAAATTGAGGCTCGTCCGAGAAAAAGCCTGCGATCGTCTTTCCAAATTCGCTGCCGTATTTCTCATAATGAGACTCATAGACCCCCTCGATCTGGGTCGCCGCCGACTCCTTGTCGATCATATTGATATAAGTATCATTTCCCCCGTCTGTCCGAGTCTTATAGAGTACAAACACTCTCCAATTCCCCTTCGGCAGGGTAAATTTTACATAGCATCCGTCATATTTTTCCGTAAGGTCAATCACTTCCTCATGGAAGAGATTCCCTTCCGCATACCGCACAGCCAGGATCGCATACAATTGATTATTTTCCCGCTCCGCATAGTCCACAGGATCCCCGATCTGCCAGAATCCGATGGAAGGCTTCAGCATCCGGCTCACATTCAGGCTCCGCTCATATCCGCCCCCGAAAATATCCGCCGTCGTGTACGCCAGATATAGCTTTTTCCGCTCCGGGTACTTCTTTTCGATCAGCCCGTTGGCGTATCCCGTAGGAAAATGCTTGTCGTCCAGAATCCACAGTTTCATACCCTTCTTTTTCGCTTCATCCAAAATGATATCCATGTCATGCCACCAGCCCGGCCCGCAGAAATCGTCGTGGGGACGTGCTTCCAGGCATACGGCCCGAATCCCGCACTCATAGATCTTCTCCATCTCTTCCCGAAGGACTGCCTCTTCCTCGCCGCGCATCCACAAAAACGGTAAAATATAATTGTTTTCCATATTCGCTTCTTCTCCTTTTTTGAATCTCATGCTTCTGGTTATAAGCATAAACCTTACGCACCCTGCTGTAATGTAGATTCCGGACTTTTTGCTTGTATATTTTTGACCCATTTTCAATTTTATGGTATGATAATTATGGTCCACACTCGGATCGGACGTTCACTGCAGCGGCATCCGGCCCATCACGGAGTTGGCCGGTTTCCGTTCTGCAAGTGTACGGCGCCGTGTGAACAATTACCTATGATATACACGGCTGCAAAGCTGCACGTATTCTATAAAAATGAGGACAAGGATTATGATAAACTACAGAGAAGACTCCGACCTGCGCAGCACCCCCCGGGCCGTCATTTCCCAGGTGCAGAAAGCGGTGGTCGGAAAATTTGATATCATCGAACAGATCATGATGGCATTTCTTGCCAAAGGACATATACTCGTAGAAGACATTCCCGGCACCGGCAAAACCACCATGGCCCTGGCATTTTCCCACGCCATGGGCTTAAAAGCCAACCGGGTCCAGTTCACCCCGGATGTACTCCCGGCAGACCTGATCGGGTTTACCATTTATCAGAAAGAGACCGGGCAGTTCGTGTACCAGCCCGGCGCAGTCATGTGCAACCTCCTGCTGGCCGACGAGATCAACCGGACCTCCCCGAAAACCCAGTCCGCGCTCCTGGAGGTGATGGAGGAACGCCACGTCACCGTGGACGGCATCACCCGGAACGTGGGAAACCCGTTTATCGTCATTGCAACGGAAAATCCCACCGGCTCCGCAGGAACCCAGCTCCTCCCCGACTCCCAGCTTGACCGTTTCATGATCTGCGTGAAAATGGGCTACCCCACGGTCACGGAAGAAGTGGATATCTTAAAGAGAAACCAGTACGGCAGGGCGGACGCCCGGGCGGAACGTGTCTTTTCCGCCGACGGCCTGCTGGAAGCCCAGGAACAGGTGAGTGAGATTTTTGTCCACGATGTGGTCTATTCCTATATCGCCCGCCTGTCCAAAGCCACCCGGGAGCAGGAAATGATTGCCCTGGGCTTAAGTCCCCGGGGCACCATCGCCCTGGCTTCCATGGCAAAGGCATGCGCTTACTTAAACGGCAGGGAATATGTGGTCCCGGATGATGTGAAGGCCGTATTTCCCGCCGTTGCCGCCCACCGCATCCAGCTCAGCACCAAGGCCAGAGTGGGACACATCCTGGCGGACGACCTGATCCAGCAGATCCTGGATCACACCACGGCGCCGTCCATTTCCAAAAAATAAGCTATCCGCAGAACAAAACGAGGATCTAATATGACAGCACGAATAATCGGATATATACTGGTGTTTCTCGGCAGCATCTATCTGTTTTTTATGTATGACGGGCAGATCTGGACCGGCTTTCTCATTCTGGAGCTCTTGTACCCCATCTGCTCCTGCCTGTTCCTCCGGCATACAGGCAGGCAGGTAAGCGTCCGTTTCGGCAGGTTTCCGGCCATGGCCGAGCGCGGAAAACGTTTTTCCGGTACTCTGATCCTGAAAAACCATTCCAGGCTCTGGAGTGTAAGATATGTCCTCCGGGCACAGGTGCGAAATGGTTTTTCCGGACAGCCCGCCCCGGGAATCAAAAAAAGCGGCTCCGCCACTGGCACAGCGGCCTTCCCCTCCCGGAGAGGCTTCTTCCGCCGAAAAGCCAAAGCCGCCCTCCGGATCAAATATGCCCCTTCCGAGCTCTCCCCCTTTGAGGAGCAGAAGCTGGATGTGGAACTGGATTCCGCCTATGCAGGCACGGTGGAATACCGGCTGGACGCCCTGGTACTCTATGACATGCTGGGGATCTTCTGCCGGACGATTCCTTTGGGGGAGCGCCGGGCCATCGGGATCATGCCGCCTTTTGAACTGATGCCCCTGGAAATCACACGGCGGACAAGAGAATTTCTTGCCGACGCAGACGAATATTCCACCGAAAAAAAAGGGGACGACCCCAGTGAGATCTACCAGATCCGGGAATACCGCCCGCCGGATTCCATCCATTCCATCCACTGGAAACTAAGCGCCAAGGAGGACAGCCTGATGGTCAAGGAAAACAGCCTTCCCATGGGCTGCGTGGTGCTTCTCTGGATCCGCCTGCCCCTTGCCGACGCAAGCAGCGCCGGATTCAACCGTCTGCTGGAGCAGGCGGCCTCGCTGTCGATCACCCTTCTGGAAGAAAAATGCATCCACATGGCCGCATGGTTTGAAGAAAAGAGCGGCCGGGTTATCAAATGGAGAGTCAGCACGGCGGAGGAAGTCTATGAATGGATCTGGCGGCTCTTGTCCACCGAGCCCTTCCAGAATGAAGAGCTGGAAAAAACCTGCTATGAAGAGGCCTTCCGGGGCGTGAATTTCAGCAGCATCGTAGTTTTAAACGCAGACGGGACGCTCACCGTAAACGGCGGGACCCAGGAGCTGCTGCAGCTATGATCCCCCGCAAAAATGCTGTCCGCACGGCAGCGTAGGAAAACAGAACGTGACTGTTTGCACCCTGAGCCGCAGCCCAGATGCGAATGTACGGCGCCGTGTAAGCAGCGGCCGCAAAAAAGGAGCATTATAATTATGAAGGAACGCAAAAAAATACGGAACGGAATCACCTTATATTCCAAAACCGATTCCAAATTCTATCCCCAGGACAGATCCCTTAGATCGGAATCCGACCAGACGGGCGGCCATCGCCTGATCCGGAATCCCCTAAAAAACCGGCTCCATCCCTTCCTGCTGGCCGGTGCCCAATTGGCGGCGGTCTGGTTTCTTATGTTCTCCTGGTGGCATTGCCTGACCGGCGTATTTCCCATTGAGGCAGACACTCCCCGGCTGTATCTCCTCTGCTTCCTTTTCACCGCCGCACTGACCGCCCTCTGGAACGCCCCTCTGCGCAGGCTGTGGAAATTTTTTCTTCCGCTTCTGTTTTTCTGCCTTGCCGGGGTCTGGATCTGGCGGCACCAGGATGGGGCGGTCAATGTGATCAACCTGACGGCCAACGCCTATCTGAGCGTCCGCAGGCCAAATGCGAATCCCTACACCATCCGGCCGGTTCCCGATCCGGAAATGGCGTTCATGTTTGCGCTCTTCCTGCTGCCCCTTCTGTTCATCTGGAGCCTGGTCCTGCATCTCAGGGCGGGAAAGCTGACAGCGTACGTCCTTCTCCTGGCTCCCGCCGGGTGGATTCTGGCAGAAACCCTGGTTCCGTCCGAAACCTCCTGCTGGCTGCTGATTCTCTCGGGCGGAGTATACGCAGCGATCTGCGGCTGCCGGGACGGACGCGCCGCACTGCTCAAAGGGACTGCGTCGGCCTGCGTCCTGGCCCTGCTGATCTCCCTGTCCGCCTTCGCCAGCCGTCCGCTGGAAGCATGCAAGGAACCCTCCGACGGCTTTTACGCCCGTACCCGTGAGACCATCGAAACCGGATGGATTCAGCCCCTGCAGGATTCCTATACTCAGGCCAAGGCAGAGCGTGAGGAAAAGAAACGGCTGGCCCGGGAAGTTCCCCCGGAACAGGAGCAGCCCCAAAACCCGGAACAGCCGGATGCAGACAGTTCCGGGGCCAAAAGCGATCCGCCCCAGCCCCAAGAGCCGCCGGCCGTCCCGAATCCCACTCCTGAAACAGACATCCAGCCGGAGTTTTCCGCCGAATCGTCCGGGGATACCCCGGACGGGGACACTTCACAGCCCTCCGCCGAAAACGGCCTGGAAAATGCCGAAGCTCTCCGTATCGGCACTTCCAAGGGAACCGTGACTGTCAGCACAGCCAAATTTCCGGATCTGAATGCACTGTCCCATTTTCAGCCGGACGCCGGCACCCGGCTGACCCTGACCCTGGATTCCAGGCCGGAAGGAACCGTGTACCATCCTTCTGCGTACGGCGTGTCCTATATGGACAGCCATTGGTATGACCTGACTTCTGAAAACGGGATTCCGCCTGAAAGCTACCTGGAATATCCGGACAGCCTGGAACGCCTGGACACGCTCTGCCAGGAACATGCTCCCGAAACACTTGCAGAAGCTTCCGACTTTATCCAGAAAGAATTTGAGAATCATACGGTTTACGATTTCCAGCCCGGGCCTACCCCATCGGGACAGGATTTTGCCGAATATTTCCTGTTTGACAATCAAAAAGGCTTCTGCGTCCATTTTGCCACAACGGCAGCCCTGATGTACCGCATGTGCGGCTATCCGTCCAGATATGTCCAGGGTTACGCCGTTCCCGCCTCCGCTTTCCGCCGTCAGGAGGACGGCAGCTACACCGCAAAGGTCACCGGGGACATGGGCCATGCCTGGTGCCAGGTTTTAGAAGACGGAGAATGGATCACAAAGGAGCATACCCTGCCCTACCACGGCGCCCGCCCGGAGCCCGGCATTCCCGCCGCATCCAGCGGCAGACATGCCTGGACCCGCAATGCCGCGGGCTGGGGGCTTTTCTTCCTGAAATCCTGCGCCGTCTGCATCCTCTGCCTGGGGGCGGCCGTCCTGCTTTTGCTCACCCAGGCAGCGCTCCGGAGACAGCGCAGATACCGGCGGTTCCGAAGCGTCCGCCGGGGCGCCGGAATCCGGCGGATCTACCGTGCGCTCTATGATACAGCCATTTTTCAGGGAATGGAACCCACCGACCTGTTGAGCCTGCAGGGCTTTGAAACGCTTCGGGACTATTTCCCGGAAATTCCTTCTGAATCTATGGAATGGCTGTACCAAACCGTACTGGAAACCATGTTTTACACCAAAAACGCAACAAAAGAAGACACCAAAAAAGCCTGGAAGATCTATCGCCAGTTTTCCCATATGGTCAAACAGAACATGACTCCTTCCAGGAGATTTATTTATCAGTATATGAAAGTCTATTGAACCCATAAATACCGTTTCTCTTTTTTTACATGATGGGTTAAACCAGATAGGGATAAAAATAGATATGTATCGGCAGGAGCATAGATTTTCTCCTGCCACGCCTATATTTAGGCGGTTTGACGTTTGGTACGCTGCATATATTCCCGTTCCATTTCCCGCATTTCCTCGTCCGTGGGGATGTCCACAATCCCGACATAGGAATAGTAGATGTCGATTTGCTGTGTCCGTTTCCCGTCCTTTTTCTCACGCTCATGGACTACGATTTTATCCACAAATGCGTTTAGGATTTCGGGCGTCAGCTCGTCGATGTGGGTGTATTTCTTGGTGACTGCTATCAGCTTGGCGACATTGGTCGCTTCTGTGTCGGCTTCGCTGACCTCGGCTGTCAAGGCTTCGATTTCCTGCTTTAGCTGTTCCTGCTCGGCTTCATATCCGTCTGACAGCTTGTAAAAGCGTTCGTCATTCAGCTTTCCGTTGACATTATCCTCATAGATTTTACGGAACAGGCGGTCAAGCTCCTTTATCCGCTTTTCGTCCTTTTCTATCTGTTTCTGCTTTGCGGACAATTCGTATCTGCGTTCCGCAAGGGTGGCGTCAATCTGCTGTCGGATAAACACACGCTCAAACTGCTGTAAATAGACAGGAACTGCTGAAGCTGTTTCAAGACCAACTGATTTTGTCAAGATTAGTTGACACATTTTCCTCAAGGATTTTGTATCCTATGCTGCTTCTTTCAGGGAATCATAGTATTGCTGTCGTTTAACCATAGGAGGAAGCCCTCCGTTGGCAGAGCAGATTCTTCGGTTATTCCAGTAGCTGATGAAATATCTCCAGATAATCGTCCTGAGTTCATCTGTGGTCATTTTTTCCGTATCATAACGGTCGTACAGCAGTTCTGATTTCATCCTTGCCCACATACTTTCACAGCGGGCATTATCATGACATCTTCCGCCTGCACTGTTCATACTTTGCTGTATGCCGTACTGCCGGACCGCATCGCGGTATAGCTGGCTGGTGTACTGGCTCCCTCTGTCACTATGGATAATGGCTCCACGGATACCGGGGTACGCATTAAAAGTATTTTCCAGTGTCTGAACACATAACGGTGCCTTCATGTTGGTATCCATTGCCAGACCGACCACGCTGGAATCAAAACAGTCAAAAACAGCAGAAACATACAGTTTTCCATCACTGGCTTTGATCTCTGTTATATCTGTAACACATTTTGTCAGCGGCTCCTCTGCATGGAAATCACGTTTTAACAGATCATCTGATTTTCTGGCTTCCCTGTCCGCTTTTGTGATCCCCTTTGGCTTGCGTCTGGGAGGATGACTGATTCCGATCTCTTCCATGATACGGTAAACAGTGCGTTCACTGGGAATATTCACATTTTCTGGCTGCTTCAATGCCAATGCCTGATACATGCGGATACGGCCATAAGTATCATTGCATTTATCCTCCGTAAGAATCTCTTTCATGGCATCCGCCAGTGGCTGATATTTCCATGGGCAGTCTTTGTTTGCAAGATACTGGTAAAATCCTTGTCTGCTGACATGGAGGACTCTGCAGAAAAAAGCGATATCCCCTTTTAATTCGCCGTCTTTCGTTTTTAATGCAATAAACTTCATTCTTTCGTTTTTGCTGACTTCAGACGGCTCGCAGCGAAAAAAGCGCTGGCCTCCTCCAGAAAATCATTTTCTTTCTTCAAACGGCGGTTTTCTTTCTCCAGTTCTTTTACCTGTCGGCGAAGCTTTAGGAGTTCCTCGTTAAGCGTCATAGCGCTTTGTGGAGTCTGTGAACCAGCTCCAAGGTCAAGATTGCCAAGACGGTTAGCCCGTACCCAGCCATACATGGTGTTTTTGGGAACTCCCAGTTCTTTAGCAGCTTTAGCTTGTCCGATTTCTTTAGCGAGCTTCACTGCCTGTACTTTGTATTCGTGGTCATATTGTCTGTTTTCTGCCATTTTGTTCACTCCTTATTCTCTTGATTATATCTCAAATCCTTGAGAATGGGGTGTCAACTTTTTTTATACCACATCAATTTCTGACTTATGTAACGGAAACCACATCAAACAAAAGGAGCTTGCAGAGAAAATTGGCATTTCCGCTTCCCAGTTGAGTCGCATTGTCAGCGGTGAAACAAAGACAGTCAGCAGCGATATTCTCATAGGCGTG
>ERZ808051.788-NODE-788-length-28226-cov-7.466411_pt1 | contig 28226 bp, 17 predicted proteins | sample MGYA00380199_ERZ808051 | MGnify/ENA primary metagenome ERZ808051 (study PRJEB31490, sample SAMN06133391) | mouse gut metagenome | isolation source: J11 | host: mice | place: China: Chengdu | collected 2015-05 ...
AACGACTTCTTACGACAGTGTGTGTCGCCTTATATCCACCCCCTGAAGTGGGTGGTTTTACGGCGACTGGTGATAAATAAATGCAGTAGTTTACTATTCATATAATACAGAGAAGTTAAACAAATAGTATATTTGGTTAATTTAGTTACTTAACTGCCCTTCGTTTACTTAACTGCGCTTCTTATAGTTATAAAGGCTTATTAAGACCGAATCAAGTTCATTTCCTGTTTTACCAACTGACCTTTTGACCATATAAGCTTAATTTTTTATTTAAAAACAAGCTTATTTCTTAATAAGCAACTGATATTTCACTATTTATTTGCATAAAAAAATCCGGCACGAATGCCGGATTTTTTAATAACGATTAATTTTATTTTTTACTCAGGTGAGTAATTAATGCTTACTGACCTGGTTTGTCTTGGCTAAGCTCTTGAGCAAAGGCTTCATCGAAGCTTCTGAAATCTTGAGCTGTGCTGTTTGCTTCTAAATCAAATGCAGCATCTAAAGCACTTTCTACGTCGTACGCAGGCTTACCTTCTTTGGCTTTCTTACGAGCCGCATGGTAAGCAAGACCTGTACCCGCTGGGATCAGACGACCCACAACCACGTTTTCTTTCAGGCCACGTAACTCATCCACTTTACCAGTTACGGCAGCAGCAGTTAGTACACGCGTAGTTTCCTGGAACGAAGCGGCTGAGATGAAGCTTTCTGTTGCCAAGCTGGCTTTGGTAATACCTAGCAGCTGACGCTCAAACTGTACTGGGAACTTATCTTCAGCAAGTAGTTTTTCGTTCAGTGCTTTCACATCAGCGTATTCAACCTGATCGCCCTTGAAGTAGTTAGAATCACCCGCGTCAGTAACTTCTACTTTACGTAGCATCTGACGGATAATAACTTCAATGTGCTTATCGTTGATCTTAACGCCCTGCAAGCGGTAAACCTCTTGTACTTCGTCAACGATGTAGTTAGCCAGTGCCGTTTCGCCTTGTAGACGTAAGATGTCATGCGGATTTAATGGACCATCTGCAATAACTTCACCACGGGCAACAGTTTCGTTTTCGAATACGTTGATTTGACGCCATTTTGGAATCAGCTCTTCATGAACTTCACCATCTTCATTGGTAATGATGAAGCGGTTCTTACCTTTCGTCGAAGTACCGAAACTTACCACACCAGACATTTCTGCCATGATAGCGTGATCTTTCGGACGACGTGCTTCAAATAAGTCAGCAACACGTGGCAGACCACCGGTAATATCTTTCGTACCTGAAGTTGCTTGTGGTACGCGGCCTAATACCGAACCGGCAGTGACTTCTTCGCCGTCAGAAACACGGATAATAGTCTCAGCAGGTAGGAAGTAAACCACTTCTTTACCGCCAGTAGTGTCTAGAATGATCGCTGGACGTAAGTCTTTTGAGTTACTTGGACGGTCTTTTGAACCCAAGATTTCAAACGAGCTCATACCTGTCGCTTCATCAATCTTAACGGTAGCAGTTGAGCCATCGATAATATCGCTGAAACGAGCTTTACCGGCGAATTCTGTGATAATTGGGTGAGTGTGCGGATCCCATTTAGCAATGGCCTGACCACTTTCAACCGCATCACCGTCTTTCACTAGAACACTTGAACCGTATGGTACTTTATAGCGCTCACGCTCACGACCTACTTCATCAGCAATACCGATTTCAGCAGAACGAGAAACGATGACTAAGTGACCATCAACGTGTTCAACCGTCTTCATATTATGGAAGCGGATGAAACCTGTGTTACGTGCAGAGATACTGTTGTCTACTGAAGTTGAACTTGCAGCACCACCCACGTGGAACGTACGCATCGTTAACTGAGTACCTGGCTCACCAATTGATTGAGCAGCCATTACACCCACAGACTCACCAATGTTCACTTTGTGACCACGGGCCAAGTCGCGACCATAACACTGAGCACACACGCCATGTGGTACATCACAAGTAATTACTGAACGTACCCATACTTCATCGACACCATTGTTATCGATTAGCTGTACGCCTTGCTCATCAATCAAGGTACCTGCTGGTAAGATAATCTCATCTTCACGGTTAACAACATCTGTTGCTACCACACGACCTAATACACGGTCACCTAGCTTCTCGATGATTTCACCACCTTGAATGTGCGGTGTCATACGAACGCCTTTCTCAGTACCACAATCGTTCTCTGTGATAACTAAGTCTTGCGCCACGTCTACTAGACGACGGGTTAAGTAACCTGAGTTAGCCGTCTTAAGTGCGGTATCCGCTAGACCTTTACGCGCACCGTGAGTCGAGATAAAGTACTGAAGTACTGATAGACCTTCACGGAAGTTAGCTTTAATTGGCGTTTCAATAATTGAGCCATCTGGCTTAGCCATCAGACCACGCATACCGGCCAACTGACGAATCTGAGCCGCACTACCACGAGCACCAGAGTCTGACATGATGAAGATAGAGTTGAATGACTTCTGCTCTTCTTCTTCACCTTGCGCATTGATAACTTTATCCGTAGATAAGTTATCCATCATCGCTTTCGCAACTTTATCGTTGGTACGTGACCAAATATCGACAACTTTGTTATAGCGCTCACCAGCCGTTACGAAACCATGCTCAAACTGTTGTTCGATTTCACGAACTTCAGCGTCAGCCGCTTCGATAAGCTCTTTCTTCTTAGGTGGAATAACCATGTCTTCAATACCGATAGACACACCTGATAGCGTCGCTTGAGCGAAACCTAGGTACATCAATTGGTCAGCGAAGATAACACTTTCTTTCACACCACGAGTACGGTAGCAAGAGTTCATTAGTTTTGAGATGTTCTTCTTAGTCATCTCAACGTTACACTCTTCAAAACGCATACCTTTAGGTATAACGTTCCAGATTAATAGACGACCGGCCACAGTATCTTGTAGCGATGTCTGCTTAGTACGGTTGCCTTCTTCATCAATGATGGTTTCGGTAACACGAACTTTAATCTTAGCGTTTACATGTAAGTCGTTTGAACCAATCGCACGCAAGGCTTCGTTAACGGTTGCGAAGATCATGCCTTCGCCTTTGGCGTTAATTGACGAGCGGCTGATGTAGTACAGACCCAATACAACGTCTTGTGACGGTACAATAATCGGATCACCGTTAGCTGGTGACAAGATGTTGTTGGTCGACATCATTAAAGTACGAGCTTCAAGCTGTGCTTCTAAGGTCAATGGCACGTGTACGGCCATTTGGTCACCGTCGAAGTCGGCGTTAAACGCGGTACATACAAGCGGGTGAAGCTGGATAGCTTTACCTTCAATTAGTACAGGCTCAAACGCTTGCAGACCCAATCTGTGAAGTGTTGGCGCACGGTTTAGTAGTACTGGATGCTCACGGATAACCATGGCCAGCATATCCCAAACTTGTGGCTCTTCACGCTCAACCATTTTCTTAGCTTGTTTGATGGTTGTCGCCATACCGTGTGATAACAGTTTTGAATAAGTAAATGGCTTGAATAATTCAAGTGCCATTTTCTTAGGCAGACCACACTGATGTAGACGTAGAGTTGGACCCACAACAATTACTGAACGGCCAGAGTAGTCAACACGCTTACCTAGTAAGTTTTGACGGAAACGACCTTGCTTACCTTTAATCATGTCAGCAAGCGATTTTAATGGACGCTTGTTGCTGCCAGTAATAGCACGACCACGACGACCGTTATCTAATAATGCATCCACTGACTCTTGTAGCATACGTTTTTCGTTACGTACGATAATGTCAGGAGCGTTAAGCTCTAATAGACGCTTTAGACGGTTGTTACGGTTAATAACACGGCGATATAAATCGTTTAGATCCGATGTTGCAAAGCGGCCGCCTTCTAGAGGTACTAGAGGACGTAAATCTGGTGGTAGTACTGGCAAGATGCTCATTACCATCCACTCAGGCTTGTTATTAGAGTCACGGAAAGCTTCTAATAATTTTAGACGCTTAGACATCTTCTTAAGCTTGGTTTCAGACCCAGTATTTGGAATCGCTTCACGTAGATCATCAATCTCAAGATCAATGTCGATGTCTTTTAATAGGTCTTGAACCGCTTCAGCACCCATTTTAGCGATGAATTCATCACCGAACTCTTCTAGAGCTTTATAGTAATCTTCATCGTCAAGAAGCTGATACTTCTCAAGTGACGTCATACCTGGATCGGTTACCACATAGCTTTCGAAATACAATACGCGCTCGATATCACGTAATGTCATATCTAGTAATAGACCGATGCGGCTTGGTAATGATTTTAAGAACCAAATGTGAGCCACTGGGCTAGCTAAGTCGATGTGGCCCATACGGTCACGACGAACTTTAGCTGTGGTCACTTCTACGCCACATTTTTCACAGATTACGCCCTGGAATTTACGGCGTTTGTACTTACCACATAGACACTCAAAGTCTTTTACTGGACCAAAGATTTTGGCACAGAATAGACCGTCACGCTCAGGCTTGAAAGTACGGTAGTTAATAGTTTCTGGTTTTTTTACTTCGCCATGTGACCATGATTTAATAGTCTCAGGAGCAGCCAATGAAATCTGAATGCTATCAAATTCACGTTTGCCGTTGTCGGCAGGGCTTTTCATAATATCGAGTAAATCTTTCAAGTTGCTTCTCCGTTATATGTGTTCACGGTAGTCAGGTCATCACTATTATTTATATTCAATAATACATCTTAAGTAATGACCTAACTTACCGTTGAAGGCAATGAATTAGGCTGAGTTAAAGGATAAGACTAATTACTTTCTTTTAGCTCAATATTAATACCCAATGACTTAATCTCTTTGGTCAGTACGTTGAATGACTCAGGCATGCCTGGATCCATGTACTGTTCACCATCGACGATGTTCTTATACATACGCGTACGACCTTCAACATCATCCGACTTCACTGTTAGCATCTCTTGCAACGTGTAAGTTGCGCCGTATGCTTCTAGTGCCCAAACTTCCATCTCACCGAAGCGCTGACCACCAAATTGTGCTTTACCACCTAGAGGCTGCTGCGTTACTAATGAGTATGAACCTGTTGAGCGAGCATGCATCTTGTCATCAACCAAGTGGTTCAGTTTCAGCATGTACATGTAGCCTACAGTTACAGGACGGTCAAACTTCTGACCAGTACGACCATCATATAAAGTCTGCTGACCTGAAGTTGGATAGCCTGCAAGCTCTAACAGCTCATCAATTTGAACTTCGCGTGCGCCGTCAAATACAGCGGTACCCATAGGCACACCTTCACGTAAGTTCTGTGCAAGCGCCATGATATCTTCATCACTCAAGCTGTCTAAGTCAGCTTGCTCACCGCCTACCTTGTTGTAAATCTTATCTAAGAATTCACGTAACTCAGCTACTGCAGCTTGGGCTTTAAGCATGCCATTAATCTTGTCACCAAGACCTTTAGCCGCCATACCTAAGTGAGTCTCTAATACCTGACCGATGTTCATACGCGATGGTACACCCAGTGGGTTCAACACGATATCAACTGGATTACCATGTTCGTCATATGGCATATCTTCTATTGGCATGATGCGTGACACAACACCTTTGTTACCATGACGACCGGCCATCTTATCACCAGGCTGAATACGACGCTTAACCGCTAAGTAAACTTTAACGATTTTTTGTACGCCATGCTGTAGATCATCACCAGCAGTTAGCTTGCGTTTTTTCTCAGCGAACTTAGTGTCGATGTCTTTTTGCTTATCAACCAAGAACTCTTGAATTTGAGTCAAACGCTCAGCGATAACTTCTTCTACTGGCTGAATGTCTAATAGAGTTTCTAATGACATTTCTAGCAGCTCAGTTTCAGACAATACTGTACCTGACTTAAGACCTGCACCACCACTGATGGCTTTACCATCTAGTAAGTGACTAATACGGCTACGCGCGGCTTCCTCAAAGATACGTAACTCTTCTTTTAAGTCTTTGCGGTAGTTATCTAGCTGTGACTTCTCGATTGCTTTAGCACGAGCGTCTTTTTCTACGCCATCACGGGTAAAGACTTGAACGTCAATAACCGTACCTTTGGTAGAAGTTGGCACACGTAAAGAAGTATCTTTAACGTCTGCTGCTTTCTCACCGAAGATGGCTCTCAGTAGTTTCTCTTCTGGCGTTAGTTGCGTCTCACCTTTAGGCGTTACTTTACCAACTAGAATGTCGCCTGCGTCTACTTCAGCACCGATATAGACAATACCTGACTCATCAAGAGCAGATAGTGCTGCTTCACCAACGTTTGGAATATCCGCAGTGATTTCTTCAGTACCTAGCTTAGTATCACGTGCCACACAAGTTAACTCTTGGATGTGGATAGTCGTGAAACGGTCTTCTTTAACCACACGCTCAGATAACAAGATCGAGTCTTCGAAGTTGTAACCGTTCCATGGCATAAACGCCACACGCATGTTCTGACCAAGAGCCAATTCACCTAAGTCAGTTGATGGACCGTCAGCTAGGATATCGCCACTGGCAATTTCGTCGCCCTGGTTAACAATGATGCGCTGGTTAATACAAGTGTTTTGGTTAGAACGGGTGTATTTAATTAAGTTATAAATATCGATACCCGCTTCGCCTGCACCCATCTCGTCTTCGTTTACACGAACAACGATACGAGAAGCATCTACGTCTTCGATTACACCACCACGCTTAGCGATAACACAAACACCAGAGTCACGGGCTACGTGACGCTCCATACCAGTACCTACTAGCGGCTTATCAGCACGTAGTGTAGGAACCGCCTGACGTTGCATGTTTGAACCCATCAAGGCACGGTTAGCATCATCATGCTCTAGGAATGGAATCAAACTAGCAGCAACTGATACAACCTGGCTTGGCGATACGTCCATATGCGTTACTTTATCGCTTGGCATACGTACAGATTCACCACCGCTACGTACCATTACCATTTCTTCAGCTAACACGCCGTTTTCATCTAACTCAGAGTCAGCCTGAGCAATAACGGTGCCTACTTCTTCAATAGCTGATAGGTATTCGATATCGTCGGTTACTTTACCGTCAACAACTTTACGATATGGGGTTTCTAAGAAACCAAATTCGTTGGTCTTAGCAAATGTTGCTAATGAGTTAATTAGACCAATGTTTGGACCTTCTGGTGTCTCAATCGGACACACACGGCCGTAGTGAGTATTGTGAACGTCACGTACTTCGAAGCCTGCACGCTCACGAGTTAGACCACCTGGACCTAAAGCTGAGATACGACGCTTGTGGGTAATCTCAGACAGTGGGTTGTTTTGGTCCATGAACTGAGACAACTGGCTCGAACCAAAGAATTCTTTAACCGCTGCCGCTACCGGCTTAGAGTTAATTAAGTCTTGTGGTGACAAGTTATCAGACTCAGCAGAGCTTAAACGCTCTTTAACGGCACGCTCAACACGTACTAGACCCACGCGGAATTGGTTCTCTGCCATTTCGCCCACTGAACGAATACGACGGTTACCTAAGTGGTCGATATCGTCCACTTCACCAATACCGTTACGGATATTGATCAGCTCTTTTAATACATCGATGATGTCTTCTTTAGTTAGAACGCTTTGCTCACGTTTAACATCTGGATCATCGCTGTTTTCAAAAGGACGGCCTAAACGGCGGTTGAACTTCATACGACCTACGTTTGACAAGTCATAACGATCGGCGTTGAAGAACATGCTTTCAAATAATTTTTCAGCAGTATCAATCGTAGGTGGCTCACCTGGACGCATCACTTTATAGATTTCGATTAGCGCTTCTTCGCGGCTACCGGTGCTGTCTGCACGTAAGGTATCAGCGATGTAAGTACCGTGATCGATGTCGTTAGTGAATAGAATCTTGAACTCTTTGATTGACTCACTGGCTTCAAATGCACTTAGCTTAACCAATAATTCATGGTCAATTAACGTGTTTGCCTTAGCGATAACTTCGTCGTTTACAACGATGTCTTCAGCCAAGATACGCTCATATAAGTATTCATCAGGTACAGCCAGTTTTTTCATACCAGACTGTTCGATTTGACGAATACGACGAGCGTTAATACGCTTACCTTGCTCAACTAGAACTTCGCCATCTGGTGATACGATATCGAACTGAGCCATCTCGCCACGTAGACGATCAGCAACCAGATCAATTTCGAACTGCTCTTCACCTTTATAGACAGACACTTTTTCGAAGAAAGTATCTAGAATTTCATTGGTGTCCATGCCTAGCGCACGTAGGATAATAGTACCTAGTAGCTTACGACGACGGTCAATACGAGCAAATACTAAGTCTTTAGCATCAAACTCAAAGTCTAACCATGAACCACGGTAAGGAATGATACGGGCGTTATAAAGTACCTTACCACTTGAGTGAGATTTACCTTTATCGTGGTCGAAGAACACACCAGGTGAACGGTGTAACTGAGATACGATAACACGCTCAGTACCGTTAATAATAAAGGTACCGTTATCGGTCATTAATGGGATTTCACCCATGTATACGTTTTGCTCACGAATGTCTTTAATAGCCGCTTTGCTATTTTTGTCTTTGCTATCTTTGTCTTTGATAACCAAACGGATTTTGACACGTAGGGGTGCTGCATACGTTGATCCACGAGAAATACACTCGCGCTCATCGAACTCTGGTGCACCTAAATAGTACTCAACAAATTGAAGTTCAGCGTTGTTAGAGTTACTTTCGATTGGGAAAATAGATGAAAATGCAGCTTGAAGGCCGGTATTCTCACGCGCTTTAGGCTTTTTATTTTCCTGCAAAAATTGCTCATAGGAATCCACTTGAATCGCCAATAGATACGGGATATCCATCACATGTGGCAACTCGGCAAAACTTTTGCGAATACGTTTTTTTTCAGTATAGGAATATGCCATCGAGAGTCCTTACAGTAGACAGTAAAATAAAAATGATTCATTTTTAAAAATTAAGCGGTTAATAATTAACTTATTACTCAAGTTCTAAATAGGAATCATCAGATTGAAACAGTGAGAATGACCTTTGATAATGCCTGTTGTGCATACAATCATGACGTTTTTACTCAATATTTGAGTGTCGACGCCGCCAAACCCATTACAAACGTTAATAGCTAATGGTTCTTGCTGGTTATTGAAACGAATTATTACAAAAAAGTTGTTAATTTAGGTTAAAAAAGAAGCCAAACGACAGATGCAAAAAAACCCCAAGCACGAGCGTACCTAGGTCTAAATAAAAAGGATAGAAGCTAACGATGTTTTAAACATGCAAATTGTCTGTCCCTTGGTCTGTATTAATCGCTAAACGTTCGTTAAGCTGATGTTGATAAGATATTAACGTGACGCTTGCCAACCATTTAGGCTAATACAAAAGGTCAAGTGCGAGAGTATACAATAACTTTTCTATAAAAGCAACCCTCTCATAACCTAGTAAATCCGAGTAGCAATAAAAAAGCCAACAATGTATATTACATTGTTGGCTTTATGGCTAAGTAAGGTTTGACCCCTACTTAACCGAACTCATAATAGATAAATCTCTATTATTTAAGTTCTACAGTAGCACCAGCTTCTTCAAGCTTTTTCTTAAGCTCTTCTGCTTCTGCTTTGTTAGCGCCTTCTTTGATTGGAGCTGGAGCGCCTTCAACTAGTTCTTTAGCTTCTTTTAGACCTAGGCCAGTAGCTTCACGAACTGCTTTAATTACGCCAACTTTCTTGTCGCCGAAGCTAGCAAGAATAACGTCGAACTCGTCTTTTTCTTCAGCAGCAGCAGCGCCACCAGCAGCAGCAGCAGGTGCAGCAGCAACAGCAGCAGCAGCTGTTACGCCGAATTTTTCTTCCATTTCGCTGATTAGTTCAACGATGTCCATTACTGACATTTCAGCGATTGCATTTAACACATCTTCTCTAGATAGTGCCATGGGATTTCTCCATATTCTGATAAATTTAAAGTTAATTATTAAGGTCAATACAGTTAAATATTATGCCACTAGGCGTTGATCATACTGTATTAACCGAAAACAGCTAATAGTGATTAAGCAGCTTCTTTTGCGTCTTTTACTGCTGCAACAGTGCGTACAAACTTGCCTGGCACTTCTTTCATAGTACGTGCAAGCTTGGTTACTGGTGCCTTCATTGTTGCCATCAAGATAGATAGTGCTTCGTCGCGTGTTGGAAGCTTAGCTACGCGCTCAAGTTCCTCAGGACCAAACAACTCACCGCCAACTGATACAAGCTTAGTTTCTAAAGCTTTATTCTCTTTAGCGAATTCGTGGATTACACGAGCTGCAGAACCTAAATCTTCAGTAGAAAAAGCCAATAACAATGGGCCAACCATCTTATCTGACATGCACTCAAAGTCAGTACCTTCAAAAGCACGCTTAGCTAGCGTGTTTTTAACAACTTTAAGTACAACACCTTTCTCACGAGCTTGTTCACGTAGCGCAGTTAACTGTGCTACTTCAAGGCCGTGATAATCAGCAGCAACTGCTGAATAAGCATTTGCAGCAACTTCAGACACTTCAGCCACAACTTTTTGTTTCTGTTCTAGCGTTAATGCCATGAGTTGACTCCTTGATCTCTTCAACATTGCTTTCACAATGCCGAATTGACGTTTCTATTACTAAAGCTAATGGTTCGATATTAAATAAATAATGTCTAACCACTCTAGTAACGCTGAATACGGCACCTTTATCAGAATGAATAAGAAATTAAATGGATAAACTCTATTTAATTCCCATGATCAAACTTTTTTGGTCACCGTCTGCGTAGGCCAATATTAGGCTATAGAACAACTATAAATAGTTGAAAAATAACACTGACATCAATTAACAGTATGCCTGCAGTCTTAATCCTAAAAGAATTGCAACCTTAACATACCTACCTACGGTCTTAGACAGCATAGCTTTGGCTAAGCTGACCTAATATTTTAAAACTTTAAAATCTGGGTGATAATTCGAGATACAAATCAGTAGAGCTCGAATCATCACTAAAAACTAATAAATTAGTTAAATTACTTAGCTGTACGGTATGGGATTGGATCTAATGCGATGCCAGGGCCCATAGTGCTTGAGATAGTAATTTTCTTAAGGTAGATACCTTTAGAAGTAGCTGGCTTAGCACGACGGATGTCTGATAATAAAGCCTGTACGTTCTGCTGGATTTGTTCAACAGTGAAACCAACCTGACCGATAGTGGTGTGGATGATACCTGCTTTATCTACACGGTAAGTAGCCTGACCTGCTTTAGCGTTTGCAACTGCTTCAGCAACGTTAGGAGTAACTGTACCAACTTTAGGGTTAGGCATTAGGCCACGTGGACCTAGGATAGTACCTAACTGACCTACAACACGCATTGCGTCTGGAGCTGCAATAACAACGTCAAAGTCTAGGTTGCCCGCTTTAACTTGTTCTGCAAGATCTTCCATACCAACTACGTCAGCACCAGCTTCTTTAGCAGCATCAGCAGCAGCGCCTTGAGCGAATACAGCAACACGCTTAGTTTTACCAGTACCTGCAGGTAGGTTAGTTGCGCCACGAACTACTTGGTCTGATTTACGTGGATCTACACCAAGGTTGATAGCAATATCAACTGACTCTTTGAATTTAAGAGGTGGTAGGTCGTTTAAAATAGCTACCGCTTCTTCAAGAGTGTATAACTTTTCGTTGTCTACACGCTCAGCGATCAATTTTTGACGTTTAGTAAGCTTACTCATTTACACACCCTCCACATCGATGCCCATTGAACGCGCAGTACCAGCGATGGTACGTACAGCAGCGTCCAGGTCAGCAGCAGTCAAATCAGCATTTTTAGTTTGCACGATTTCTTCTAGCTGTGCACGAGTAACTTTACCTACTTTAGTAGTATTTGGAACACCAGAACCTTTAGCGATGCCAGCAGCTTTACGCAGCAAGAACGCAGCAGGTGGTGACTTCATGATAAATGTAAATGATTTATCAGCGTATACTGTAATTTCAGTAGGGATTGGCAGACCTGGTTCCATGCTAGCAGTTGCAGCGTTGAACTCTTTACAGAATGCCATGATGTTCACACCTTTTTGACCTAGTGCAGGACCAATCGGTGGTGAAGGGTTTGCTTTGCCAGCAGGCACTTGTAGTTTGATGTAACCATCAATCTTCTTAGCCATGAGTTTTCTCCTTTACGGGTGATAACGCTTACTGCTCACACTTACCAAATTTGTTAAAGCAAGCTGATAAGCAGAGCTATCCGCTCCCCGGGGGTTAAAATATTTAGCTCAGTTGAATTTTAATAAGCCAATTAGCTTAATTTCTCAACCTTACTAAACTCTAATTCGACCTGAGTTGGTCTGTTAAATACGTTTACGGTCAGTTGTAATTTCGATTTTTCGTAATCCACTTTCTCAACCAGACCTTTAAAATCTGTAAATGGTCCATCGATAACCAGAACTTCTTCACCTGGCTCAAATAAGGTCTTAGGACGCGGTGCTTCTTCACTTTGTTTAAGGCGATTTAAGATACGATCTGCCTCAACTTTAGTAATAGGTGCTGGATTCTCTGGAGTACCGCCGATGAAGCCTGTAATACGCGGGCAGTCATTGACGATGTGCCAAGTATCATCATTCATTTCCATTTCTACTAATACGTAGCCTGGAAAGAATTTACGCTCACTTTTACGCTTTTTGCCGTCTTTCATTTCAACGACTTCTTCGGTTGGTACCAAAACCTCACCGAATTTATCAGCGAATTCACTGCGATTGATACGATCCGTCAAGTAGCGTTGGACCTGCTTTTCATAGCCTGAAAATGCTTGCACAATATACCAGCGCATAGGTTTCTCCATGACGTCAATCAAACGATTGCTGATTAAAAAAAACAGGCTGTATTGCTTATATAATAACTATATGAAGCCCAGCCCTAACAATTCTTTATTCTAACGCTACTTCTTGTAGCCATTTAAAAGGGAACTAACGAGTTAATACCCTTCTATATTTTCATACTACTGGCGGCTAGCTCTCGTCTATCTTAGTTTTGGCCTATCTAGCCAATAAAGATACCAACCAACCAGTTAAATAAGTTATCTAACAACCATACTATGACAGCAACAATACCAATCACTAGTAAACTTTGCCAAGTGTATTGAATGGTTTCATTCTTACTTGGCCAAGTGACACGGCGTAACTCAATGCTGGCATCTTTAAGTAATACCTTAAAGCTACGACCCTGATTGGTTAATGCCAAACAAATAATGGCTAAAATAATCAGAGCAGCAATAATACCAACTCTAGTCCACAGATCATTAGCGGGTTGCCAAATGCCTGGTAGCTTATAGTTAACCAAGGTAGCCCCAATTAAGGAGGCTAAGGCAATACCCCAAAGCGCCATATCTTTTGGCGAACGGGTTTTTGCAACTTCCACTGCGCTTTTACCAGAAAGGTCTTTGCCTAACGTATTATGAGCGCCCTGCCTAGCGTCAGATACCTTTCTTTCTAGGTTATCCTGTTGTTTGCTCATAGTTGAATTGCCTTACGACGTAGACGATAGAATTAATGCCGCCTATCTGTATGGTAAAAGAAGAGTGCTTGGTACTATTAGGCTTAGCAAGCTATTAAGCTTAGAACTTCGTTAAGCTCAAACAGTAATAAAGTGGCAGGCGATGAGGGACTCGAACCCCCAACCCTCGGTTTTGGAAACCGATGCTCTACCAATTGAGCCAATCGCCTTTAGTTAAGGTTGACTATTATACAATCTTTTTTGTGGAATGCAACCCTTGTGAGTAATACTCATTAGGTTTCTTTCAAAATAAGACACAGCCAATGAAATACTGTGTTGTTCATAGTCATTAGTGGCGACATTTTAAGCGTTTATTGAGATGAACTCAAGTCACTTTTGACTAAATCACTCGCTTTGTTGATATTAACGCTGTTATTTAAGCGGTATTATCATAATTTCATAAGGCTAAGCTCATTTATCTGCCCTGCCCTAGACTATTACCACCTCAAGTCACAAAACTCCCCTCTTCTAGGTTTAATATCTTCGGAAGCAAGTGTGATCAACTAAAAATTAGCCATAAAAAAAGACCATCTCAAAGAGACGGTCTTTTTTAGCATAATGCTTTACTACGTCAAACTAAAATTAGTTTTTAACGTTAGCAACAACACCAGCACCTACAGTACGGCCACCTTCGCGAATTGCGAAACGTAAACCTTTGTCCATAGCGATTGGGTGGATTAGCTCTACGCTCATCTCAACGTTATCGCCTGGCATTACCATTTCAGTACCTTCTTGTAATTGGATTGCACCAGTTACGTCAGTAGTACGGAAGTAGAACTGTGGACGGTAACCATTCAAGAATGGAGTGTGACGACCACCTTCTTCTTTTGACAGTACGTATACTTCTGCGTCAAATTTAGTGTGTGGAGTGATTGAACCTGGCTTAGCTAGTACTTGACCACGTTGTACGTCTTCACGCTTAGTACCACGTAATAGTACACCACAGTTCTCACCTGCACGACCTTCGTCTAGTAACTTACGGAACATCTCGATACCAGTACAAGTTGTTTTAACTGTGTCTTTGATACCAACGATTTCGATTTCGTCACCAACGCGTACGATACCTGACTCAACACGGCCAGTTACTACTGTACCACGACCTGAGATTGAGAATACGTCTTCGATAGGCATTAGGAATGGCTTATCAACGTCACGCTCTGGCTCTGGGATGTAAGTATCTAGAGTTTCTAGTAATTCGATTACTGCTGGCTCACCGTACTTACCGTCGTTGCCGTTTAGGGCTTCTAGTGCTGAACCTTTGATGATTGGAGTGTCATCACCTGGGAAGTCGTAGTCTGAAAGTAATTCACGTACTTCCATTTCTACTAGCTCTAGTAATTCTTCGTCGTCTACCATGTCACATTTGTTCATGAATACGATGATGTATGGTACACCAACCTGACGTGATAGTAGGATGTGTTCACGAGTCTGTGGCATTGGGCCGTCAGTCGCTGATACTACTAGAATAGCGCCGTCCATCTGTGCAGCACCAGTAATCATGTTTTTAACATAGTCAGCGTGACCTGGGCAGTCTACGTGTGCGTAGTGACGTGTCTCAGTGTCATATTCGATATGTGACGTGTTAATTGTAATACCACGTGCTTTTTCTTCTGGTGCAGAGTCAATAGCTGCGTAGTCTTTAGCGTCACCGCCAGAAGTCTTAGCTGCTACTGTTGCGATCGCTGCAGTTAGAGTGGTTTTACCGTGGTCAACGTGACCGATTGTACCAACGTTAACGTGTGGCTTGCTTCGTTCAAACTTGGCCTTTGCCATGAGTATGTCCTCTTATTATGGGTTTACTAAGTTAAAAATACGATAAAGTATATCAGAGTGTTATTTTCTATCGTTTAGTTAGTAAATTACAACACTAAAAGGCAACACTAAGTGCTGCCTATCGATAAATTAACTAGCTGTGTGGAGTAATTTGGTGCAAGGTCATTAACAAGCCCTTGTAAATAAATTTAAGTTTTATCTTAAATATTCACCTAACTTTTTGCGCTTGGCACAACTGATGCCTCGCTCAACTCTTTAATTAAATGTTCTATAAAGTAGTATACGGCCAACTCAAAGCACTATTATGGGTATTTAGCCAATTTAAAATAGTGGAGCTCATATCGAGAATTGAACTCGAGACCTCTCCCTTACCAAGGGAGTGCTCTACCGCTGAGCTATATGAGCATAATGTGCTTTTATTTTAAATAAATAATAAGTTGGAGCGGGTGGCGGGAATCGAACCCGCGCCATCAGCTTGGAAGGCTGAGGTTCTACCATTAAACCACACCCGCAGTATCACAGCTTTAAATGGCTGCCACTTGCATAGGGACTTGGCAGTGTGCTGATCAAGGTAGAGTATACTGAACACTAATTGAAAATAGTACTAGAAAATGGTGGTGGGGGAAGGATTCGAACCTTCGAAGCTTTCGCGACAGATTTACAGTCTGTTGGGTTTGACCGCTCCCCAACCCCACCTAAGGTGTAAAACTAAGAACTATAGTTTTACTAATTTGCTCTAAAGCAAAGTACTTTGAAGGACGAATGGTGCCGACTGCCGGAATCGAACTGGCGACCTACTGATTACAAGTCAGTTGCTCTACCAACTGAGCTAAGTCGGCTTGTTCCTTCGAAGTGGTGAGTATTCTAGCAAATATTTTTTAAAACACAACCTTTTTTTAAACTTTTTTTCATTTTTTTCGTTTTTTTTACTTTTTAAGCCAAAGTTCCACTGTTATAAAGCCATAAAGCTACCGCTAAGCCCACTAAAATCAAGGCCATCCATAAAAACGTGGAATTTTTGCCAGAACTTGAAGTATTTGGTGCTGGTGTGTGGTTTTTCACATGAGCCACGTTATGTTGGGGTTCTTCTTTGACTGTATTAAAGGAATTGTTTAATTCTGGAGCAGGTTTGCTCTCTTCTAAAACTTCCTCTGTTACAGGAGCCTCTGTTGTTGCTGGTGCTACTTTTTCCGCTTCTGGCTCTACTACTTCTGGCTCTACTACTTCTGGCTCTACTACTTCTGGCTCAGTTACTTCAGGCTCTACTACTTCTGGTTCAACTACCTCTGGCTCAGTTACTTCAGGCTCAGTTACTTCAGGCTCAGTTACTTCAGGCTCAGTTACTTCAGGTTCAGTTACTTCAGGTTCAGTTACTTCAGGTTCAGTTACTGCTTCCTCTTCTACATTTTCATGCAAGTTTGTAGTAGCAGACAGTTGAGCTGCCGCTGCTTGTTTTGCTTTATGTACTTCTGGATCAGCCTCAGCTGCTAATTCTTCAAAGTGCTCTTCTTTACTATTATGGCTTTCTTGATTAGGGTCACCCATAGCAATAGGTCCCTCTAACTCTTCTTCTAGCTTATCCTCTAACTCAGCTTCAGTTAAGCCTTCAATTCCTGCTCTATCTACCGCCTCAGCATTTTGCTTCGCTTGTTCGGCCTCAGCATTACTTTCAGCTAAAGTCTGATCTTCAGGCTCTGACTCTGCTGTAGGTGCTTCTACATCCGCAACCGGTTCTACGACTTCTTCTGCCTCTACTACCTCTGACTCTGGCTCATCAGCCACAAACGCTGGGGCAATGGTTGGCGTAACGGCCACTTGATTCACTCGGAAGCTAAAAGCTGCAAAAGTTAGGGTGTCTTGCTCAGCTAACGCTGTCGGCTGGTGTGGCTCAAGTTTATGGTCGTTAACCAAAGTACCATTAGAGGAGCCTAGGTCCTGTACCATCAACTTATCATCAACCACAGTTAGCTCAGCATGTTGGCGAGAGACTTGCTTACTTCCTAGCACCACATCATTGTCTTGCCCACGTCCTACGGTAAGCTTATCTTCAACACTAAGCTCTAAATCACCTAGCGCTTCAGTTATTGCTGTAAGTTTCCATTGTTTCGAATCAGAATTACTCATAAAAGAACCTCTGTTTTAAATGTTAATTATTAGTCAAAATTATAGTACTGCTTATTTAGGCTTATTTTTTTACTTTAGTCATTATTCTAAATAAGGGTTATAACCAGCTTAACCACACCAGTTACTTAGCCTAATTTCATTATTACTAAATGGGTTTTTACTTTAGGGTTATTACTTAATTAGTTTATAACCTGATTTTAAAAGATATACCAGTATTTTTAATCAGCAAGCGACTGCTATTTTTTGCCTTTATTACTGACGTTGCTGACTTTGGCAAATACTCAAATTTTACAATCCCTTTAAGTTTAGCACACGGTATGGTTAACGTAGACATGACAAGCATAAGGCGCTATCTCATAAGGCTGATAAGTTAACGCTACCCCTTGATTATTAATAGTTACATTACCAGTCTTATAAAATGGCCAATTCTTTTCAAAGAATCAACATCACTGTCAGTTTGTGTTATCCAGTTTATAAGCAGTATACGCCAATGCCTTGAACTTTGTTTGTTGGCCTAAAACTAACAAGGCTTGTAAAAAAAGTAGCAAGTCTTGCAAAAAGACTGTCCCTTATAATATCACTGCTTATAAATCAATAAATAGATAACATATATCAAAGCCACACTTATATTGTTGAAACTGTGTTTAAAATTATTTAACCCCCCTCTGTTTAATCCCTTAGCCTCTTTTAGCCCCTAGAATAATGACCATAAAAAAAGGCGCCCAATTGAGCGCCTTTCTTTCTTTTATTTTATAAATTATGCTTTATCTGTGGCTCTTTAGTGCTCACGGGTATTACTAAAGGTCACTTCAGGATAGCGATCTTGCATTAGCTGTAGATTAACTCGGCTTGGGGCCAGATAGGTTAAGTAGCCACCGCCATCAATAGATAATTGGTCGTGGGCTTTTTTCTTAAACTTAGCCAATACCGCTTCATCATCACAATGAATCCAGCGCACGGTCGCGATTGATACTGGCTCGAAGATACACTGAACTTTGTATTCTTCTTTTAATCTATGCGCCACAACTTCAAACTGAAGCACCCCTACCGCACCTAAGATTAAGTCATTATTAATCTGTGGCATAAACACCTGAGTAGCCCCTTCTTCACTCAGCTGTTGCAAACCTTTTTGCAGAGCTTTTGATTTTAAAGGGTCTTTTAGCACCACACGGCGGAATAATTCTGGGGCGAAATGAGGAATACCAGTGAAGTTAAGCTCTTCGCCTTCGGTAAAGCTGTCACCAATACTAATCGTGCCATGGTTGTGCAGACCGATAATATCCCCTGGATAGGCCTCTTCTAACGCTTCACGGTCACCCGCTAAGAAGGTCAAAGCATCTGAAATACGCACATCTTTGCCCAAGCTGACATGCTTCATCTTCATGCCTTTTTCATACTTGCCAGAGCACACTCGTAAAAAAGCAATGCGGTCACGGTGACGCGGGTCCATATTGGCCTGAATTTTGAACACAAAGCCACTAAAATTGGTCTCGTTGGCTTCAACCTGACGCTCTTTAGCAGGGTGGCTCTTCGGTGCTGGTGAATGCTCAATAAGAGTATCTAGTACCATATTGACACCAAAGTTACCCAACGCCGTACCAAATAGTACTGGTGTCATCTCCCCTTTTAAAAACAGGTCAATATCAAAGTCTTCTAGCGCCATTTGTACCAGCTCGAGAGACTCTTCAAAAGCTGAAAATGCCAAAGTGCCTAAACGCTCACGAATATCAGGATAGTCATAGCCCTCACGGGTTTCAATCTCAGTGATTTCGCCGCCATGACCCTTGCTATACAGATAAGTTCTATCTTCAGTCAGGTGATACACCCCAACAAAGTCCTGACCCATACCGATAGGCCAAGTGATGGGCACACACTTAATCTTTAGAACCGTTTCAATCTCATCTAACAACTCTAATGGATCACGAATTTGGCGATCTAACTTGTTGACGAACGAGATAATGGGCGTGTCACGCATACGACACACTTCCATCAATTTAATGGTTCGTTCTTCCACACCTTTTGCACCGTCAACCATCATCAAGGCACTGTCTACCGCCGTTAGTGTACGATACGTATCTTCAGAGAAATCCGCGTGACCTGGGGTATCTAGTAAGTTGACGATATGGTCTTTGTAAGGAAACTGCATCACAGAAGTAGTGATCGAAATACCACGCTCCTGCTCCATGCTCATCCAGTCAGACGTGGCATGACGGTCAGTTTTACGACCCTTCACCTCACCGGCCACCTGAATGGCTTGACCCCAAAGCAATAGCTTCTCGGTCATGGTAGTTTTACCGGCATCGGGGTGAGAAATAATGGCGAAGGTGCGGCGTTTGGCAACTTCTTTGTTCAGAGTTTTTTGATCTACGCTCATAATGTGCTTTTCAACTTAATGTGGAAGGTGGTTCAGAAAAAATATTCAATTTGGAAATAGAGTAACAAACAAAATAAGAAATAATTGGGGAAATTAATGTGCGTATTGTAACGGATTTCTAATACGGGTGCAGAAGATGTTGGCTTAATAAGAGCTGAGTAAGACCAACTTACAAAGTAAGGGTAAAGCTTTACCACTCACAAACGGAAAACAGCAGGCGTTTTGTTATGCTGACACTAGATGTTGCACAGCTCTCTAAATGTACAACTCGCTAAAGATACAGCTACTTGCTAAAGATGAAGCTACTATAAATTATAAAAAAGGAATGATATGAAAACTTTATATACCACTCAAGCCACAGTAACCGGCGGCCGTACGGGTTCAGCCAAATTAAATGACAGTGATTTAACCATCAATATGGTTGCGCCAGGCTCTGGCAAAGACGGTAACAACCCAGAACAGCTATTTGCGATGGGCTATGGCGCTTGTTTTGATGGCGCACTTGGCGTTGTAAAACAAATGCAAGAGGTTAAATTTGACTCAACCATCGAAGTTGATGTGAGCTTATTGCAGGGCGAAGGCCACGACTATAACATCGGCGTTAAAATTCACGTCATTGCGAGCAATACTGACCTAAGCGCAGAAGATGTGCAAAAAGCCGTTGAAAAAGCACATGAGGTTTGCCCTTATTCTAAAGCAACCCGTGGCAATATTGATGTTGAAGTCAGCTCTGAAGTTAAATAGCCAGACACCACCTAGTTTCAACTAAGTCCCATAAGCTTCATAAACTTCAAAACCCAAGCTGCTTTATCGCGGTTTGGGTTTTTTATTAAGCTAATTTTGTGTACGGCTACTAGCCAGCCCTATACCAGCTAACTACTAATCCATCAGCCTGAATCAAAAAGTAATGACCCTAACGACAGTCAAAATTTTAGTTATAATGACTCTAATAAATCTTAAATGAACCAATCGACAGGTTACTAAATCCTGCTTAAATAAAAATCTATTATCAAAAAACCGTCTTTTAAAAAACCCACTTCTTATTTTTATAACTTTGATTAAAAGTGATCTGCTATGACTGACAAAACCACTAAAGATACTACTGATATGACTGAAGCTGCCGATACCACAACGGATACCTCTCATGCCGCATTAGATCCCAATGTGATGCCTGACTTTGAACACATGCCTAATGTTGCCTCAATGCAGACCGGTCATGTGGATAAAGAGCAGCCACCTTTTATCTTGGTAGATGGCTCCTACTATCTATTTAGAACTTATCATGCCCTTCCTAAGAATATGATGAACACTCAGGGGCTAACCACCAACGCCATTCGTGGGACGTTAAATGCCTTATTAAAAGTCATGCGCCGTTATAACCCCACGCATATGGCCGTGTGCTTTGATACTAAATCCCCTACTTTCCGTCATACCATGTCAGAAGAGTACAAAGCCAATCGTCCGAAGATGGACCCTGAGCTGGCAGAGCAAATCCCTTACATCCACCGTTTGGTCCGTGCTCTTGGCATTCCTTTATTGCGCATCGAAGGCGCTGAAGCGGATGATATTATCGGAACCTTAACTTACCGTGCGGTTGAAGAAGGCCATCATGTGGTGATCTCCAGCGGCGATAAGGACATGATGCAGCTGATTAATGACTGTGTGATATTAGAGGACAGCTTCTCAGGCAAAGTGGTAGATGTGCAGGGAGTTGAAGACAAATATGGCATCAAGCCCACACAGATGATTGATTTACTAACCTTAATGGGTGATGCCTCTGACGGTATTAAAGGCGTACCCAGTGTAGGTCAAAAGACAGCCGTTAAATGGCTCAATAAATACGATAGCGTAGATAATATCTTAGCCAATGCCGGTGAGATTAAAGGCAAGGTGGGTGAAAAGCTGGTCGAATTTGCAGACAATATTCCCCGTGACAAACAGCTGGCTACCATCGTTACCAACTTAGACATTGGTCAAGACTGGGATGATCTACGTATCGATACGGACCCAACTGCTCACATCGATGAGCTGCGTGAGTTATATACTGAGCTGGAATTCAAAAACGAGCTGGCTTCTCTATCTCATCCTAATCACCCAGCCAATATGGCTTCAGACAGCGTAGCCAACAGTAAAGCAGAAGCGGAATCACAAGCCCAAGTGGCTAAGACTCTGCAAAACCAAAAACAGTCTGCCATCATCGATATTATTAAAGACAGCAAAGATCACGATCAAGCTTGGCATACCATTTTGGATGAGCCGGCTTTTGATAGCTTATTACAAAGACTATCAACGGCCAGTCACTTTGCGGTAGATACTGAAACCACCAGTATCAATTGGCGAGAAGCAGACATTGTAGGCTTGTCTTTTTCACTACAAGCCCATGAAGCTTACTACATCCCTCTAAATCATAGCTTAGAAGAGGATGCACTGGTTGCTAAGCAATTAGATCAAGACAAAGTTCTGGCCAAGCTAAAGCCTATTTTAGAAAATCCTAAGATTGGCAAAATTGGACAAAACATTAAGTATGATGCCCACGTATTGCGCCGCTACGGTATTGATCTAAATATCACGCCGAGCAATTGGAAAATGGACACCATGCTAGCCAGCTATGTGCTAAACGCTGCTGCCACACGTCATGGTATGGACGATCTTGCCCGCCATTACTTGCAGACCCAAACCATTACTTATGAAGATGTGGCTGGTAAAGGCGCCAAACAGGTGGCCTTCGATAAAGTAGCGGTAGACATTGCCAGTGATTATGCTTGTGAAGATGCCGATATTACCTATCAGTTATTTAAGGTCTTCCAAGCCCAGCTAAAAGACGATGAGGTCAACTTACGCCTATTGCATGAGCTTGAAATCCCTGTGTCACAGATTTTATGTGACATGGAAGCAAGCGGTATTTTAATTAAAAGAGCTTTCTTAAACGAGCTATCACAGCGCTTTGATGAAGAAATTGGCGAGCTTGAAAAGCAGGCTTATTATGAAGCGGGCGAAGAATTTAATCTGGGTTCACCAAAACAGTTGGGCGAAGTCTTATTTGATAAGCTTGGCGTTGTCGGTGGTAAAAAGACCAAGTCAGGTCAATACTCCACTGGCGAAGCGGTACTGTCAAAAATTGATCACCCTTTAGCTGAGATTGCTCTTGAATATCGCAGTTTATCTAAGCTCAAGAGCACCTATACGGATGCGCTAGATGCGGTAGCAGATAAAGAGACTGATAGAGTTCATACCAGCTATCATCAAGCCTTGACCAGTACTGGCCGCTTGTCTTCAACCGATCCTAACTTACAAAACATTCCGATTCGCACCAAGACGGGCCGCTTAATTCGTCAAGCGTTTATTGCCCCTGAAGGTCGTGTCTTGCTAGCTGCGGATTACTCACAAATTGAGCTGCGCTTGATGGCGCATTTCTCTGGTGACAGCAACTTAACCAAAGCCTTTAACGAAGGCTTAGACATTCACAGTGCCACAGCCGCAGAAGTACTGGGCAAGCCTGTTGCCGATGTCACACCAACAGAGCGCCGTAACGCCAAAGCCATTAACTTTGGCCTGCTATACGGCATGAGCGCCTTTGGACTCGCAAAGCAGCTTGAGATGACGCGTGGTGAAGCCCAAGATTATATTGATCAGTACTTCAAGCGCTATCCTGGGGTGCGACAATATATGCAGGACACCCGCAGCAGTGCCGTCGATAACGGTTATATCGAGACTATTTTAGGGCGTAAGCTTTATACCCCTGATATCAATCACAGCAATCAAATGGTGCGCCGCGGTGCGGAACGTGCTGCCATTAACGCCCCGCTACAAGGGAGTGCCGCTGACTTGATTAAACTGGCGATGATTGCCGTTGATAAAGTCTTGCCTGCAGATAACGCCAAGATGCTATTGCAAGTACATGATGAATTGGTGTTCGAAGTGGATGCAGATAAGGTTGATGAAATTAGCGAACTTATCAAAAATGCCATGCAAAACGTACTTAGCGATACTGCCAAAGAAATGGGCTGGGACGTTGAGTTCGCGGTACCGCTACTGGTCGAAACGGGCATAGGCGACAACTGGGATGAAGCTCACTAAATCATGAATTAACCAAAGCCAATCAGGCTTATTTGTTATTGTGAATAGCTGCTGTCAGCGGGATTGGTTTCTTACCAACCCCGCTTTTTGTTATCCTCTGGTTATGGCGATAAAAAAGCAATCAAACCCACAAAGGTGCTTTATGTCTTTAGAACAAATCGGCTATTTGATGTTCATTATTTTTCTGCTTATTTCTTTATATGTTAAAAGTAAAAAGATTGAGCATCTAGAAGCGAGAATCAAACAATTAACAGCCCTCTCTTCAACCAAAACGTCTCAAGATGAGCGACTGGTATATTTAAGAGCCCACTTAGCGCATCTAGATAAAGTGAAAGCGATTAAAGAGCTGCGCAAACGCTATCCTGAGCTGTCATTGATTGAGGCACACGAGCTGTGGCAGCAAAAATAAGCTAAAGCGTCTTTTTATTGGCATAATAAGGATCGTGCTTTTTTAACCACCAGTTCATATTGTCCTGACGGGTTCGTCTAAAGCGCTCAATACGTGCTTCAAGCTTGGGATGCAGCCGGCGAGCGGTATCGATACCAAACAGCATGGGTGCACTGATTAAGACCGCTTGTCGTAGCGGTAGCTTTGGTAGATTTAGCCCATCACCCAAATCATCTCCAACAAAGGTTCGAGTAACGCTGGCATTGACCAGCTCCACCGCATGCCCTCGCCAATTGGTCTCACCCATTATTTGTGACGGCAAGTCATGCAATGCCTTAGCAAGTGGTCTGCCCACCTCAAAGTCCAGCTTTTGTACTGATAAATAATGATAAAACCACTCCCATGAGGCTTCTTCCGTCTTTGGAATACGCTCTAAATCCACGCCCATCCACCAAGTCGCTAGGCGCCATAGGTGCATAATGCCCTCGGCCTCCTCTGGAGTAATACGTGCTCCAAGCCATTTAAGGCCCCTCGATATCAGCAGTGAGAACTGCAGGTGAGTAGCCACCATATCGGATTGATTAATCGGCTGCCCCCAATACTCACTGTCCCAATCGCCCTTGATAAGCCCCTTACGAATTAGACTGTGCAATTGACGCACACGGATGGTTTGTCGCCAAGCTTCTCCGCCAATGGCTAAAACCGTATTATCTCCGGTAATTTTAGGATGCTCAGAGACCGCCATCATATAGCCATAAGTTCGATATAGACGCGCTAAAGCATCGTGCACTAAAGCGCCGGTTTTGATCAGAGGTAGTGATAAGGCAGGAATACTGTAGCCTGCCATCAAGGCCACATTACGCAGTAGCCAAACCAAAGTCAGAGGGTAGCGTCTGTAAGCAATAGCACCTTTCTCAGCGAGCTTGGCATCGAACCATTTAGGATGCGTGGCAAACTGCTCATGCAGCTTTTTGAAATCAGGGTCGTCCATTAAATACGCTTTGTCGGACGATTCAAAAGCAGCTTTATTAACTATCGACTGCTGTAAAGCCTCAGCAAATCTACCGTGTTTATTAATAATATTATCGACAGCCAGATCGGTTACTTCATAGCCCTCAGCAATATCATCAAGCCATTTAGGCTGCAATTGATAGCCTCTAGGCAATAAAAACTTGTGCATCCGTTGCAGCACTTGCAGCTCTTTATTTTCGGTCGGGCTTGCACTGCGACCATACGCATAAATCTTTGCAGACGCTTGTGAATATCCCATACTAATACCTTTTATCTAAAAATTACTGGCTTAATCCGCCTAATGCCTTACTGATAAGTTATCTTATACTCTACCAATTTATACTAAGTATTTGAATTTCACTAAAAAATCTATTAAATAAATGAGTCAAACAACCTTCTATTTTTTATAAATTTGGCGTAAGCTTTCTCTTTTGATATTTAGGTTTATTTACCTCAATCTTATTTACTATCTCCGTGATCCGCTTTGCTATGAATCAGTTCATCAAAACCAGAATTTTGCCTTTGGCATGCTTAGCCATTTTATCCCCTGCCCTCGCTAATGATAATCAGGCAGAGCCTCCTAGAACCGAAGGCTCTCCAGACATAACCTCAAATCTTAGTGAGCTCAATCAAGAGGCCACAGAGTGGGCAGACGACCAACGTGAAGAGGTTCAAGGCAAACTCAAAGATTGGGCGCATACCATGGATGATTGGTTTGGAGAGCCTGACCCCAATAAGCCTGCCTCTGCAAACTTACGTGTGGTGCTAGATACACGCTGGGCGGATGATCCTGTTGAGGGCAGTTATGTCACCGTTAAACCAAGAATTAGAGGTCGCTTGAAATTACCAGTCTTAGAAAGGCGCTTAAGCTTAATTATCGGTGATGAAGATCTAGATGAAGAAAGAATCCTGACCAAAGGTTCTGATAGTGCAAACTCAAATAATGACCAAGGCTATCAGGATAAAACCTATGATCGAAAAAGAGCTCGTGAGGATAATGCCTCTATTGCATTACGCTGGTCCAAAATTGAGGAGGCCCTTGGCTTTGATGCTGATATAGGGATACGCTCAGGAGATGATATCTATCTGAAACTTAGTGCAGATAAAGACTTATATCAGCAAGACGAGTGGAAGATATCTACCCATAATTATTACCGCTATGGTAGCGATAGTGAGCACACTGTTAAGGGCGAGCTAAACTTTCAGTACAACTTAGACCGCAACAGCTATATAAATAACAACGTCAGTATCCGCTATCGTCACGAAGGCGATAAGGAAGAGACTGATTGGGCCAATGAACTGCGTCAAATCCACTTTTTTGGCAAAGACAAACAACTGTCTTATGGCCTATCCGCCTTTGGCGACTTTGAACATAGCGAACCTTCTTTAAACAGCTATGGTCCCACCCTCAGCTACCGCCAACCTTTTTGGCGGGATTGGTTGTTTTTGCAGACTGAGCTAAATTACTTTAATGATAAAGAGCAAGATAAAGACCACTTCGTATCCACTCTACTAAGATTAGAGGCTCTTTTTTAGTCAGTCTGCTCTGTTTTAGTCAGGCTATTATATGAGTGCATCTGCCATTAGCACTAAGCCTGTTTGGCTTTAAAGCGACCTAACCAGTCTAGCCCCTTACGCACAGCGTCAGTAGCCTGCTGCATACGTGGGCTAAGTGGTTTGTCATGCTTATTAATCTTACTCATGTCACCCTTATAATGCTCAACCACTCGCTTATTCATAATCGCGAACCATAAAGGCGGAATGTAGGCCGGTATAATCATACTGGCATAGCCACTGGGTAACTGCGGTGACTCATCGAAATGACGCAACGCTTGATACACCCGGCTTGGATGAGCATGATGATCCGAATGACGCTGTAGCTGATACAAAAACAAGTTAGTGACAATGTTATTACTGTTCCAGCTATGGGCCGGCTGGGTACGCTCAAAGTTTCCTTGGCTGTCTTTTTGACGCAGCAATCCATAGTGTTCCAGATAGTTGACAGACTCCAGTAAGCTAAAGCCATACACTGCCTGAATCACAATAAAGGGAATGACTTTGGACCCATAAAGCTTATACAAAGCGCCATAAAGCACAGCAGTAATAGCCCAACCTTGTAGCAGTTCGTTGTCTTTACTCCAAAAGCTTTTTTTCTTACGCAGTAGACGGCGTTTTTCGATGTTAATTGAGGAGCGTAATCCCCCTATTACGGTACGGGGTAAAAACTGCCAAAAGCTTTCATTGTAACGACTGCTTGCCGGATCTTGGGGAGTAGCCACCCAGCGATGATGACCAAAATTATGCTCGATAGCAAAGTGACCATATGCCGAAGGCGCAAGACTGATTCGAGCCAAGGTACGGTTTAATTTATCAGACTTATGCCCAAGCTCATGCGCCGTGTTAATAGCAATGCCACTACCAATACCCGCTGTAATGGCAACACCCAGCTTGTTGTACCAAGGCAATTGACGCTGAGTAAATTGATGGGCTGCGATAAATAAGGCGATATAGTTCAAAGGAATAAAGGCGTGGGCAATTTTTTGGTAATAATCATCTTTTTCTAACTGCTGATAGGCTTGTTCTGATAAGTTACTTTTATCCAGCCCCATCAGATAATCTGCCAACGGGATAAAGCCGTAAGTAAAAATACTCCCTACCCAAGCGATGGCGGTATTTTTAGCATCAAAACCTGTTTGATCTTTCACCGCCAAACACATGCCCCACCCAATCACCGGCGCCATAGGACTAAGTAGCCACAGTTTACGTTTTGGGTCTTGCCAGCTTTCAGGCTCGCTGGCACGTTTGATAAGCTCACTCTGAGGTGAGTTTAAGTTATTAGTCATGATACATTCCCTGTATTTCTGATTTAGTGGGGTTATCCATTGCTAATCCTGCAATCATTGACTTCCTCCCCTCGCTAAACCGAGGGGATTCCTACCGCTAGACGGTCAAGCCCGACCGCAAGGATATTCTTAGC
>ERZ808051.790-NODE-790-length-28159-cov-7.600990_pt1 | contig 28159 bp, 20 predicted proteins | sample MGYA00380199_ERZ808051 | MGnify/ENA primary metagenome ERZ808051 (study PRJEB31490, sample SAMN06133391) | mouse gut metagenome | isolation source: J11 | host: mice | place: China: Chengdu | collected 2015-05 ...
AAAACCGCTGAGACACAACTTGCTTTTTCATGGCGTTTTGTGCCTTGAGCGGAGCGAAAGGAATGGATATAAAAATGGAAAAATTGAAAAATTTTGAATATCAGCATGTGGAGCTTATGGACAGTCATTGGAAAACACAGCGCACGGAGCTGATTGAAACGTATCTTAAGATTGAAAACGATGACCTGCTTCATTATTTCAGGCAGTTAGCCGATATTCCGGATGACAGCGACGGGCTGGTTGGCTGGTATGGCAACGATGCTTCCACGTTTGGTCAGAAGCTGGGAGCGTTCGCCAAACTGTATCTGGTGACAAAGGATGAGAGAGTGAGGAAGAAAGCTTATGCGCTTGCGGACGGCTGGGGCGAATGCGCCGCCGCGTCCGATAAGGTCATAGACGTCAACGGTACCTATGTATATGATAAGTTGATGGGTGGGTTTCTGGATATGATAGAGTATCTGGACTATGAACCGGCGCGTGGGTATATCCTGCGTCTGACGCAGAGTGCGGCAAAGCGTTTTCACCGGGAAGTCGGGCGGGACGGCTTACAGACCATGGGAGAAGATATGATTGAGTGGTATACGCTCCCAGAACAGCTCTACCGGGCATGGATGCTGACGGGGGAGGAGCTTTATCTTACCTTTGCGAAAGAGTGGGATTATCCTTATTTCTGGGAAAAACTGAACAATCATGATTTCACGGTGGGTCCGCGTCACGCTTACAGCCATATCAATAGTCTTTCGAGCGCAGCCAGCGCTTATCTGGTGACAAAAGAGGAGCGTTATCTGTCCGCCATGAAGATTGCCTATGAAGAAGTGCTTTCGCATCATACGTTTGCCACGGGCGGTTATGGTCCGGCAGAATGCCTTTTCCCGGATGAGGAAGGCTATCTGGGCGATTCTTTGAAGGCGAACTGGGACGAGGATAAATTACATGAGACCTATCGGAATTTCGGAGACTCCATCCGCGCCAGAGACGATAAGTGGGGAAGCTGCGAGGTGTCCTGTTGCAGTTGGGCGGTATTTAAGCTGTGCAACTATCTGCTGACGATAACGGGAGAGGCGAAATACGGCGACTGGGCGGAGAAGCTTCTCTATAACGGATGCGGCGGACAGCCGCCAGTGACTGTAGAAGGAAAGATTATGTATTATGCCGACTATTTTATCAACGGCGGGTTCAAATCCGTGGAGGACGGCAGGATGCATCCTAACGGCTGTTCCTTTGAATGGCAGTGTTGCACGGGCACTTATCCGCAGGATGTGGCAGAGTATGCGAACATGCTTTATTATCGTGATGAGAGCGGATTGTATGTAAGCCAGTATCTTGCTTCGAGCGTGGAATTTGAGGCGGCAGGCGGGAAGTATGTGTTGGAAAATAGCAGCTTCTATCCCAAGGAAAAGACACTGCGGTTCCGGCTGCACGCAGACAAGGCGGGAGAATTTGCAATCCGGTTCCGCGTGCCGTCGTGGGCATGTGGGGAAAATAACGTACGGATAAATGGTGTGCTTATCAAGGCGGCTGCAGTGCCGGATACATGGCTTACCTTAGAGCGGGAATGGAAGGACGGAGACGAGGTTGAGATTCAATATGAGTTTGTTCTGCGTTTCCAGCCGGTCGATCGCTATGCGCCGCAGATTGCCGCGTTGGTATACGGTCCAATCGTGCTTGTATGTGATAAGATGACACTGTTTTCCGGTGATGTGAAGCATCCGGAAGAGTGGATCCATCCAGTGCAGAAGGACGGATATTCGTTTGCATTCCGCACGGAACCGGGACATGTACAGCCGTACGGACATCTGACAAGAGAATTCTATCCTTATTATGAGGTGCCGCAGATGGAGTGGTATTATATGTATAACAGGATTCAGGAGAGTTAGATGGCAGATGCTGATATTATTTCAGAAAGGGAAACTTATCATGCAGATAACAGAAAAACGTTATACTCTATGGAGTAACTTGAGATTTCTGCTATATGAAATGAAACAAAGCGCGAAGCGTTCTTATTATATGATGTGGCTTGAGATTCTCTTTAAGGTGCTTCTTCCATTTATCGGAATCCTTCTGCCGGAGATTGTGGTGCGCGCCACTACGGAAAAAGGGGACCTTAAGAGACTGCTTCTTACGATACTGCTGCTGGGCGGACTGCTCGTGGTAATGGGGTTTGCGGAACAATATATATCGGGTATTATTGAGGCGGAAGCACCGATGCTTTCAGCAGGACTGGAAAAGCGTCTGTATGATAAGCGCTTAACGTGTGACTATGAGAATTTAGAGAATAAAGAGATATCCGGCACATATCAGGAGGCCTTAAGATACATCTGGTGGGGACGCCGCTTTATTGTCCGCACCGGTGAAAATCTGGTGCTGTTTTTCTCCAGTATATTTGGGTTTCTTGTTTACTTGTCCGTTTTGCGTAGGCTTCCGGTCTGGCTGTTATTCGTCATGATTGCGGCGACTTGTGTCAGTTTTCTGTTCTCTGATCTGGGTGACAGGGAGCGGATGAAACGAGGGAGTTTTACGGGAGACGGCGTGCGGAGTATCAGTTATCTGCACGATATCTCGACGGAGCCGAAGGCAGGCAAGGATATTAGGCTTTATGCCATGAAAGAATGGTTTGAAGGCAGATTCCGGATGACGCACAGACAAATTAGGGACGATTATATCCGGTTGGAAAAGAAGAATTACCTTTCGGCGGTTATCACGGCAGCGATGGGGATTCTGACAGAAGTCTGCGCCTATCTGAAACTGACGCAGATGGTGACGACAGGAGAGATTGCAATTGCCGAGTATGTACTCTGCATTGGTGCAGTTCTTGGATTTTCTACATGGGTCAGACAGATTGCGGAACAGGTACAGAAGCTGTGGCTGATGAAAGGCGACGTAAGCTGTATTCGCAAATATCTGGATATGTCCGACAGGAGTGTGCAGATCAGACGGGAGAAAAACCATAATGCAGCAGGGGTGCGGATAGATGTCAGGAAGCCGTGTGAGATAGAATTTGACCATGTATCTTACCGGTATTCCGGAAGCGACGGCGATACCATCAGGGATTTGTCATTTCATATCCATGCGGGTGAGAGAATTGCGCTTGTTGGCATGAACGGTGCGGGTAAAACAACTTGTGTAAAACTTCTGTGTGGACTGCTGGAGCCGACGGCGGGAGAAATACGTATAGACGGACATCCGTCATGGCAGTTTGAACAGAAAGCGTATTATGAGCTGTTTTCCACGGTTTTTCAGGAAATTAATGTATTTCCGGCATCAATCAGAGAGAATGTGACCGGAATGGAAAAGGGGGAAGAAGATAAGGAACGCTTAAGGGAATGTCTGTCTCATGCCGGTCTTGCAGATAAGATTGCGCGGATGCCCGGACGTGAAGATACGGTGTTAGTGAAGGAATTTCGGGAAGATGCCGTGAGTTTATCAGGCGGCGAGACGCAGCGGCTGCTGCTTGCAAGAGCGTTGTATAAGGATGCACCGATTCTTGTGCTGGATGAGCCAACAGCGGCGCTTGATCCAATATCGGAGCATAATGTATACCGAAAATACCATTCACTGACCGAGGGGAAAACATCTGTTTTTATTTCCCACAGACTGGCGAGCACACGGTTCTGTGACAGAATCATTTATCTGGAGGGCGGTCAAATTGCCGAGGTGGGAACTCATGAGGAGCTGGTTGCGCTTGGTGGTAAGTATGCCTATGCTTTTGAGGTGCAGAGCCGTTACTATGAAAAGAACGATGTAGAGGAAGCGCAAGAGGAGGTGGTCTTTACATGACAACGGATAAGAAACAAGGTACGGACAAGCATGTTGAAGATTCATCCAAGGGAAACGGTCAGGTCACATTCGGGGCGAGTCTTAAGAGTGTCTGCCATACGGCAAAAGTCATTTTCCGGCTGGATGCGGGGAATATCCCGGCTTTCGTCGTAGACCAGTTTCTGATGACGCTGCAGCCCTTTGTGGCGCTGTTTTTTTCTGCAAGGATACTGGACGTGCTGGCGGCAGGAGCGGCGCGCGGTGTGGTCATCCAATGGATTGTGGCAGCAGTAGCGTGTAACTACGGCATTTATCTGCTGGAGCGGTTGACGGCATGTTTCAGTCGGCTGGAAGGGGTTACGCTTTACTGGCAGTTGTATCAGGAAATGAGCCGTGTGATGATGCGGGCTGATTATAAAGAGCTTGAACAGCCTGACATCAGCCATGCCAAGGAACGAATCAAGCGTGCCACAAACATGTTCTGGTATGGTCCGTGGGAGGTGCCGGGTGTCTTTATGCGTCTGACAGAGGGACTGACGATTACGGTGTCTGCGCTGGTATTGGCATTTCCGATATTCCTTCCGGCGGAAGGAGAAACGATAACGTTGGGAATGCTGGGCATGGTTCTTTTCATCGGGGTGTCCGTCTGGTACTCCCTTTCTTCGGAACGGAAGTTGTATAAGATGAAGGAAGACAGTCTGGAACCGATCGCGCAGGTATACCGTGAGATGGATTTTTTTACGACATATGCGGGAGAGGATAAGGCGGCAAAAGATATCAGATTGTTTGGGCAAAAGAAGCTGATTCACAGCCTGATGGAAAAGAATCGGCAAAAAGAACGGAAACTGTTGGATGCGCGTCGGTTTAAGCAGGCGAAATCTTTCGGTATCAGAGGAGCGCTTGCGCAGGCGGTGGGGTGTCTTGCCTATTTGATTGTGGGCGCCAGAGCGCTTGCGGGTGTTTTCGGAATCGGAAGCGTGGTGCAGTATGTGGGTGCCATCATGAAGCTATCTGAGGGAATTCGCGTGCTGATATATGCCTTGCAGCATATTATCATGCAGGGACCGCACTGTCAGGAATATCTGGATTTTATCGGGGAAGGTGAGGATAAAAAGAAGTACTGTCATGAGCAGGACGGGCAATGCATCTTAGAAATGCCGGAGGATTATACAATCGTATTTGAACATGTGAGTTTCCGTTATCCGGGCAGCGGGGAATGGGTACTAAAAGATATCAATATTACACTTAAGAAAGGGGAACATTTTGCCGTCGTTGGTATGAACGGAAGCGGCAAGACAACTTTTATCAAGCTGTTATGCAGATTATATGAGCCGGAAAAGGGAAGGATTCTCTTCAACGGAACGGACATCAGGCAGTTTCGTTATGAAGACTATCAGAAGCTGTTTGCGGTCGTTTTTCAGGATTTTCAGATTTTTGCACTGCCTTTGGGAGAAAATGTGGCAGCGTCAATGCATTATGATGAGACGCGGGTGAGGGCGTGTCTGGAACAGGCAGGCGTAAGTGAAATCGTTAAAGGACTGCCGAAAGGATTGGAACAGCCTTTATTTACGGTGGAGGCGGACGGAGTCAATCTGTCAGGAGGTGAAGCGCAGAAAATTGCCATCGCGAGGGCATTGTACAAAGACGCGCCGTTTGTTATACTGGATGAACCGACAGCTGCGCTTGACCCGATTGCGGAGGCTGAAATCTATGCCGGCTTTCAGGGGATGGTATTAAGCAAAGGGGCGCTCTATATTTCGCATCGGCTTTCTTCCTGCAGGTTCTGTGATATGATTGCGGTATTTCACGAAGGAAAGCTTGTGCAGATGGGAACCCATGAGGAACTGCTTAAAGATGGGGATGGAAAATACTACGAGCTGTGGCAGGCGCAGGCACAGTATTACCGGAGAGAGCAGAGCGCATAAAGGATATACAGGCGTGCATGTTTTAATAGGAGGGAAGGAATATGCTACATTTTTTTGAAGAAAAAGACGGAAGCCTGATTTTCAGGGAAAACGGTGAGACCGTGATGGTGACGCCTTGGGGCGCTGACAGCTTCCGCGTCCGGGCGGCTTTTCTCGGAGAGATTGAGGAGGGCAGTATTGCGCTTCTTGACCCGCAGGGTGCGGAGGCGGAAACGCAGACGGCAGAGGGAAAGAACGCGGCAGAACAGAACAATACCGGAGAGCCAGAACAAGATGTGAAGATTGAGATTCACGAGCTGGATGCTTCCATTACAAATGGTAAGATACAGGCGCTTCTTACGGTCAATACATGGGGCAATGCTTTACAGATTACCTTCCTTAACCAGAAGGGCGAGGTGCTTTTGCAGGAGATTCCAAACGGCGGTGCTTTACAGAAGAAGGCAAGACATTTTAAGCCCCTGCCGGGAGGCGGTTATCGTTTGAAAGCAAGCTTTGTCTCAAATGCGGAAGAAAAGATATACGGTATGGGACAATACCAGCAGGAGACTTTTGACTTAAAAGGGTGTAATCTGGAGCTTGCGCATAGAAATTCGCAGGCTAGTGTACCGTTCTACCTTTCCAGCTTAGGATATGGCTTTCTATGGCACAATGCGGCGGTAGGGGAAGTGCATTTCGGCAGTAATACGACGGAGTGGATAGCGGAGGATACGAAACAGCTCGATTATTGGATTACTGCGGGAGATAGGCCGGCACAGATTGAGGAAGCGTACACCGCGGTGACGGGAAGAGCGCCGATGATGCCGGAGTACGGGTTAGGCTTCTGGCAGTGTAAACTTCGCTACTATAATCAGGAACAGGTATTGCAGATTGCCCGTGAATACAAGAAGAGAGACATTCCGGTGGATGTATTGGTCATCGATTACTATCATTGGCCCAGATGTGGCGACTGGCGTTTTGACGAAGAGTATTTCCCGCGTCCGGAGGAAATGATTCGCGAAATTCAGGAGATGGGAATCAAAGTGATGGTGTCAATCTGGCCGCAGGTGGATTGGCGAAGTGAGAATTATGAGGAGATGAAGCAGCAGGGGTTACTGGTGAAGAGCAATTCCGGTATCGACGTACAGATGATTTTCCACGGCAACAATGTGTTTATGGACGCCACCAACCCGCGCACCCGGGAATACGTGTGGGAGAAATGCCGGCAAAATTATGCGGATATGGGTATTCGTACGTTTTGGCTGGATGAGGCGGAGCCGGAGTTTACGACCTACGATTATGCGGATTACCGCTTCCATGCCGGTCCGGTGGCACAAATCGGTAATATCTATCCGAGAGAGTATGCGCGTCTGTTCTATGAAGGACAGAAAGCGTGCGGGCAGGAGGATATCGTCAATCTGATTCGCTGTGCATGGGTAGGAAGCCAGCGGTACGGTGCGCTTGTCTGGTCTGGAGATATTATGTCAACCTATGAAGATTTCCGCAAACAGATTTGCGCAGGCATTCATATGGGACTGTGCGGCATTCCGTGGTGGACGACGGATATCGGCGGCTTCCACGGCGGCAACATTCACGACGAAGGCTTTAAGGAGCTGCTGATTCGCTGGTTCCAGTTCGGTACATTCTGTCCCGTAATGCGAATACACGGATGCCGTCTGCCGGGAGAGGAGATTGTCAATCAGGCAGGGGAAGTGCGAGAGTGGACCGGCGCCGAGAATGAAGTGTGGAGTTACGGGGAAGAGAATTATGAGATTATGGTGAAATTTATCCGGATTCGTGAGAAGATGCGGGATTATACAAGAAGCATCATGAAAGAAGCCCATGAGACAGGTGCGCCGGTGATGCGCGCGCTTTTCTATGAGTTTCCTGATGATGAGGTATGCTGGGATATCAAGGATTCCTATATGTTTGGTCCTGATATTCTGGTTGCGCCCATCTGTCATGCAAAGGCAGCAGGCCGTAACGTATACCTTCCGGCGGGAGCAAACTTTATTCATGCCGGCAGCGGCGAGCAGTATGCCGGAGGACAGTGGTATGAAGTTGAGGCGGATATCCGTACATTGCCGGTCTTTTTGAGAGAAGGCAGACAGGAATATCTGGTCGGGGAGATTTAGACATAGGTATAAGGAAGGCGGCATAAAGAATTTGATTGACGGATATGAGACCGGGACGATAAGGCTTAGATGGAGGTTACAATGAACAAGAACGATTTCGCAGTAACACCGCCTATGGGGTGGAACAGTTACGATTATTATGACACGACGGTCAACGAGGAACAAGTGAAGGCGAATGCCGATTATATGGCGGCGCATCTGAAGGAGTACGGCTGGGAGTATGTGGTGGTGGATATCGAGTGGTACAGCAATGATGCCGGCACGCTCAGGGAGCGGTTCCAGTATATTCCGTTCGGGGATATCGAGATGGATGAGTATGGCAGATTGCAGCCAAGCCCTGTAAGATTTCCGTCTTCGGCAGGCGGGAAAGGTTTTGCGCCGCTGGCGGAGTATGTGCATGGTCTTGGATTAAAATTCGGCATTCATATCATGCGCGGCATTCCGCGCAGTGCAGCGGAGCAGCACTGTCCGGTGATTGGTGCGGATAAGACGGCGGACATGATTGCAGATCCTTCCTCCATCTGTCCATGGAATCCGGATATGTACGGTGTGCGGAACACGGAGGAAGGGCAGGCATATTACGATTCTCTGCTTGCCATGTACGCACAATGGGGCGTTGATTTCATTAAGTGTGACGATATCTGTGACAGCAGATTATACCGCGATGAAACTTTCCTTGGCTGGGAGGAGACGAGAATGCTCCACCGCGCCATCGGGAAATGCGGCAGAGAGATAGTCTTAAGCCTTTCGCCCGGTCCCGCGCATATCGACAGGGCATGGGAATATTGTAAGTATGCCAATATGTGGCGGATTACCGATGACTTCTGGGACAATTGGAGTCTGCTCAAGGCAATGTTTGTACGCTGCGAGTTATGGCAGGACCATGTGCGTGCGGGATGCTTTCCTGACTGCGATATGCTTCCGCTCGGTAAATTAGGCAAAGGATTTGGCAGCGAGAGGGACACCGGATTTACGAAGGAAGAGCAGAAGACCATGATGACGCTTTGGTGCATGTTCCGTTCACCGCTTATGATTGGTGCGGAACTGACGATGTTAGATGACTGGACGTTATCGCTTCTGACAAACCGTGATGTGCTTGAGATGATGCAGGAGACATGCAAGGGCATGCAGATTACAAGGACGAACGATTACGCCGTCTGGAAGAATATAGATGAGGCTTCCGGCAGGTTGTGTGTTGCACTGTTTAACCTGAGCGATGAGGATAAGAGTTTGTCAGTCGGGCTTGCGGAGCTTGAAGAGATGACGGCAGGAGAGGCAGCGGCATCGGAAGAGAACGCTGTTGCGGAACAAGAACAGAAGCTATTCGAACTGTGGGAGAAGAAGGAGAGCCTGACAGTTTCAGGCAGGATTGAGGCGGTGGTTCCGGCGCACGGTGTGAAAGTATACCGGGTCGGTTGAATGTATAAGTTTTATTCGTAACGGCAGAATAAACCGGTAAGTTCTTCAATATTTATAAGATTGTATAAGAGGCGCGGTACTCGCTAGGGGTACAGCCCTTTTTTTGTTTAAAAATACGGTTAAAACTGGAAATACTGGCAAAACCTGACTGCAGAGCAATTTCCGTGACAGACAGACCGGGTTGTGTGAGAAGTTCTTCGGCAGCCTTGATTCGTCGGAAAATCAGATACTCATAATAAGTATAGTTCGTATACTGCTTAAAAAGGCGTGAAAAATGATATTTAGAAAAACCACTGTAGGCGGCTATTGTTTCTAATGATAAATTTTGGGTATAATGATCGTCAATATATGAAATAACATTCTTAAATCTCTGAATATATTCTTTCTGTTTACCGATTCGCGTATTGGAAAACATAACCGTATCATGAAGCATCTCCCGGCCCACGACAACGAGGAGCTTGGTCAGGTATGAATATATGGAGAGTTCACGAAAATCGGAGAAACCGAAATATTCATCCCGCATTTGCAGCAGTAACTGACGAACCGTATTGTAAATGTGCGGGTGGGAAAATTTGGTAATATACAGGCATGTAGTGATTAACGACTGAAACGCGTTATATTCGCTGATACGGGATATTACAGATATATCAAACTGGAAGATAAAGCGGCTGCCGGCTGTTGGGGCATATAATGTATGCATTTCTCCGGCAGGTATAAAAAGGATTTCATCCGGCTGGATACGATAGTGCTGCCCGCATGCTTCAACATCGTAATGGTTTTCTACGGGCATAATAATTTCCAGAGCATTGTGCCAATGAGCATCGAAATTATGTGTCTGTTCATTGAACCAGATGCGGACGGTAGAGTTTTTCTGATAGTGAACAGTTTCGTAATGATCCTCAACAATGCGTCCGGTCCAATCGTCATCTTTAAGATAGAAGTCAAATTTATTCTGATGCAGTTGTTGTTCTGTCATATGAACTCCTTTTTGCTTAGAGAATGTGTACGCATACAACGAGTCTATCACAGAATAAAATGAAAGTAAATGTTCATGAGATAGACAGAAATTCATAGTTTTATGTAAGCAATATTTGAGAAATGCCGAGCAATAACTGATTGGTAGATGGATGTGAAAGCGAATAGAATAAATATGGTTATAAAGTACTATCTTGGTCTATATATGGAGGAACTGGCATGAATAGATCGAAAGCGCCGAAGAATCTGCAGCCTCGGCAGCCATACTTTTACATTATGCGTAATAAGGAAGTTTTTGGCTTGCCGCAGGATAACGGTAAAGGCGCTCAATTTATTTATGAGGACTGCGACAGATTGATTAACAGTGCCAAGATTACGGGCAACATTGCAGATCAGGATATTTTAGATTTGATGAAGACAACGGAAGGGTTCCGAAAGTTAGTCCATAGTATCGGTGTCAGTATCGTTACGCGGAATCCGGAGGAAAGAGTTAAATTCGTCTTTCAGATGTACGGTAAAAAGGACCGATGTCACGGCGGAACAAATATTATCTGCCCTCTGCAAGGAGACGGAACGGAAGCCATTGTAAGGCTTGACGAAATAGAATGGTCTAAGGACGATGATGAACCCGGACAGATTCAGATTGAATTTAATAAACCCGGTATGCTGGGTGGTGTCAATGTGAGATTTTTTCTGAATGACGGGTATAAGATACCTGAACCTATAGAAGATACCGAGATTGATTTCTCATCCGGATATTATGATGAGATGATTGCAGGTTCTCTTATGAGTCTCGGAAATACGGCTAGAATAGAGAAGGCAATCAGGAAAGCGGCGTGCGGAGAAGACGTCACATTAGCTTTTATCGGCGGTTCTGTTACGCAGGGAGCCGGCGCCGTACCGATTCATACGGAATGCTATGCATATAAGACTTATCAGGCTTTTATTGAGCGTTTCAGTACCGGCAGTAACGTGCATTTTATTAAAGCGGGAGCGGGAGGCACTCCTTCCGAACTTGGTGTTGTACGTTATGACAGGGATGTAATACGGGGTGCGGACGCTTCACCGGATATTGTGATCGTAGAGTTTGCGGTCAACGATGAAGACGACGAAACCAAAGGCGATTGCTTTGAGAGTCTCGTACGCCGAATATTAAAGCATCCGGACCAGCCGGCAGTGATTTTGTTGTTTTCTGTGTTTGCCGACGATTGGAATCTGCAGGATCGGCTTTCAAAGATCGGAGCTCATTATGAATTGCCGATGGTCAGCATCAAGAATGCGGTTACACCGCAGTTTTGGCTGAAGAAAGGACATGGATGTATCCTTTCAAAGAATCAGTTTTTTTATGATATGTTTCATCCTTCCAATATCGGACATAGAATTATATCGGACTGTCTGATCACTTTGCTTGAATGTATCAGGACGAATATTTCAGAAGGCAGAAACATGGAAGATGCAACGCAACGGCTTCTGGACAAAGAACCGCTGATTGGAAGTACTTTTGAAGATATTAAGTTACTGGACCGCAGTACGGGTACGGACGCCGCGCAGATTATATGCGGGCCGTTTGACGGACAGGACAGACAGCTTCAATGTGTGGAAATGGACACAGATATCACCGGAACGGTGCTGTTTCCTGACAATTGGATGTATCAGGGACGAAAGGAAACAGCGTCGCCGTATTTCGAGATGAAGATAAAATGCCGGGTTCTGATGATGATCTATAAGGATTCAGGAGAACCGGACATGGGGACCGCGGATGTGTATGTAGACGGAAGGAAGATTATGACGGCGGACCCGCATATAAAAGGTTGGATACATTGCAATCCCGCAATACTCTTTGCCGAGGAAGAAGTTAAAGAGCATATTGTAAAGATTTGCCCGACGTTAGGGGAGGAGGACAAATCTTTTACAATCTTAGGGTTTGGGTATGTAGACAATAAATAGCAATCGCTTATGGAGGAAAAAGAGATGACAAAACGGAAGAAAAAAGTTGCTTATAAGATTACCGGAGCGATCATGTCAGTGCAAATAATCGTTTTTGTCGCATTATACATTTTTGTGGGCAATACGATTACCGGAAACATTCGTAAGAATACTGTTGCCAGTATGCAGACGATTGTTGACGATCGTTCTCAGATCATACAGAACTATGTGCATGAGACAGAAAGCTATCTAACGGCATACAGCAGAGCAGGCGAAATAGAACAGCTTTTTAAGAACCCTACGGATGAGAGTGCAGTTGCGGCGGCTCAGAAATATACGGAAGTATATAGCGCGGACATTGAACATCTGGAAGGTATCTACGCCAGTGAATGGGATACGCATGTGCTTGCCCACACCAACGCGGCAGTTGTCGGTATCACAACGAGAGAAGGAGAACCGCTCAAGGCGTTGCAGGATTCTATGCTTGCGGCGGACGGAGTATATAATGTAGGTTTTATCTTTTCACCGGCGAGTGGACAGCAGATTATTTCTATGTACCGAGCTTGTCTGGATGAGAACGGAGAACCAATCGGATTGGTTGGCGCGGGAATTTATCTTTCCGGTTTAAAGGGCGTGTTAGACAGTCTGCCCACGGCCGGATTAGATAATGCGCAGTATTATCTGGTTAATACGCAGACCGGGGAGTATATTTTCCATGGCAATAAAGATATGTGCGGAAAGGTTGCAGAGGAGGAATATATTGCCAATATTCTTGATAAAGTGAAACAAGGCAGCGGCGTGATGACTACCGATTATATAGAATATGATGATGACGGAGTGAAAAGTATTGCTGCCTATCATTACATTCCCAGCAGAAACTGGCTGTTTTTGCTGACAGATACGACAGATGAAATTTTTGCTTCGGTGGATGTTGCCAGAATGCAGCTACTTGTCTTTTCACTTGTAGCGCTTGTTTTGCTGATCGGCGTATCCTATATGATTATTTCCAGATTCATGAGACCGTTGTCACCGATCACCAAGACGCTGCGAAGGATTGCAGACTGTGATCTTACCGACCACGGTGAAGTCAATCAGTTTATCAGCAGAGACGACGATCTGGGTGAGATCGCAGAGGCATCCTATAGTGTGATTGAATCGCTTCACAATATTCTCGGCACACTCAAGGAGTGCAGTGTGAAGCTTAACGGCAAAGCGGAAGCGCTCAACGGCACTTCGACGAATCTGGTTGACTGTGTAAATGATAATATTGCCACGACACAGCAGCTTTCGGCCAGTCTGGAAAACGTTGACAGTGCGATTGAGAGAATCAATGAAGAAATCAGCAGTATTCATAATCTGATCGACGACGTTATGACGAACTTAAAGAACAGTTCTGAATCCAGTGATTCTATGCTGATGGGTGCAACGCGGATGAAGGAAAGTGCAAACTTATCTTTCCGCAATACGAGCAATCAGCTTGAGACGACGAAGCTCTCCGTAAGAAATGCGCTTGACAGTCTGAACAGTTTATCACAGATTAACGGTATGGCGGAAGAAATTCTGGAGATTGCCAATCAGACGAATCTTCTGTCAATTAACGCATCAATAGAAGCGGCAAGATCAGGCGAAATGGGAAGAGGATTTGCAGTAGTTGCGGAGGAAATCGGAAAGCTGGCTGAAACGTCTAAGATGACTGCGGCACGAATCAGAGAATTGTGCGAATCATCCAATGTCAGTATCGAAGAGGTCAACGGCTGTGTCGGAGATATTATGCAGTATATGGAAGGCGAGGTCTTGGAGAGTTTCGGAGACTTTGCAGGTAAGTCTAATGAATACAGCGCTTCCGTAGAAACAATCAAACGGGATATTGAGAATCTGAATAATCTTACCGGAAATCTGAAGATTTCTATCGGTCAGATATTTGAAAATGTTATGGATGTCAGGAAAATATCTGCTCAGAATAACAGCGCAATCAATGAGATTGTACGAAAGAGTGAGAGCACGGCAGGTATTGCAACAGATATCAGAAGCCAATCTGATGAAAACACGCAGATGGCGGATGGACTGGGAGAAATAGTCAGTGAATTTACATTGGATTAGTGATCGGATTATCGGAGTAAGAGACCGGTTTAGAGGTCATATAGATGATTTTCAGATCAGAAAGAAATTATTTGTACTGTATGTTTTTTGTGTTCTGATGCCGCTTGTTCTGACAGACAGTTTTATCATATATGTTGTTTTTCACTCGGAACAAGTGGCGAGACGGCACTCAATGGAAAATGTGGCGAATGCGGTACAGTATAATTTCGCAAATGATGTTGAGATTGCGGCGGAGATGGCTAGGAATCTCTATATTAATAGGAGTCTCAATGATTTTCTGGGTAAAGAGTATGCCGACGCGCTGGATTATGTAGTGGCGTATTATGCTTATTTTCAAAAATCTTTATTTGATGCCGGTATGATTTCAAATAATATCGGCATCAAATTGTATACGGACAACAAAACGATTATCAAGGGCGGCAAATGTAACAGCATAGCAAGTATTCAGGAGAGCGACTGGTATCGTGAACTGGAAATGTACGGCGGTGAGAGATCGCTGTTTTTTCTATATGATGACAGTCGAAGTCCGGTCATAGAGGCGCAGCGCAAAATAATATTTGTGCGCAAAATGGATTACTACAATTATAACGATTCTTATGAGAAGGTACTTGCACTAACGCTGAACTACGGCGGTATGGCGTCTGATCTGGTAAGCATGAATTACGGAATGCCGGTTTATATATGCAGCGGGGATACGGTTATATTGTCGAATACCGGAAACAGTGTCAGAAAGAATTTTGACAGGTATGAAGGTTCAACAAAGGATACTTATGTGCAGGAGATGAATCTGTACGGTCAGAAATTCATGATTTATGTTCAACCTCCTAAAATCAGTTTTTTGGAAGAAATCAAGAAGAATCTGCCGATTATCATGCTGCTTCTGCTCGTCAATATTGCGCTCCCTTTTGTATTGGTACGTGAGATTAACCGTTCGTTTTCGGTGAGAATCGGCAAGTTGAGCGATGTTTTTAACCGGATTGAAGAGGAGAAGCTGATTGAGATAGAGGAGACTGGCGGTCAGGATGAGATTGGCGAACTGATGTGCAATTATAACCGGATGGTGAGAAGAGTCAATTCCCTGATTCAGACAATCTATATTGCCAAAATGAAAGAGCAGGAGATGCTGGTGGCGCGACAGAATGCAGAGTTGCTGGCGCTTCACAGCCAGATTAATCCACATTTTCTGTTTAATGCGTTAGAGAGCATCCGTATGCACAGCATTCTGAAGAACGAATACGAAACGGCGGAGATGGTTGAACGTCTTGCACTTCTGCAGCGCCAGTATTTAGAGTGGGGAAATGACTTCGTTAAAATTAAGGTGGAAATGGAGTTTGTGGAGGCTTATCTGGATTTACAGAAATACAGATTCGGCGATCGTTTGAACTATCAACTGGATATTGATGAAAATTGTGAAAACTGCAGGATACCTAAATTGACAGTCGTTACCTTTGTGGAAAACGCTTGTGTTCACGGGATAGAAAGTAAATCTAAGCCGGGCTGGATATTCGTGCGCATTTACAGACAGGATGGCAGCCTGTGTCTGGAAGTCGAGGATACGGGAAAAGGAATGAGCGAACAGGATATGCGTACATTGCAGTACCGTATGGAACATGCCAGTCTGGAAATGCTGAAAGACAAGGGAAGAGTCGGAACGATTAATGCATGTCTGCGCCTTAAGATGATATCGCATGACAAGGTTTCCTTTGAGGTAGACGGAGAATACGGAATAGGAACGATGATACAGATAAAGATTCCGTTAATTTGTCTGTAGCGTATGAAGGAGGGAAGAAATGCTGAGAGTATTGCTGGTAGATGACGAGCCGTTCATTCTTCAGGGGCTGAAAATATTAGTAGACTGGAATGAAGAAGGTTTTGAAATCGCGGGTACGGCGTCAGACGGGCAGGAAGCGCTGGACTTTTTGCAATTGAATCAGGTTGATCTGATTATCACGGATATCAAAATGCCCGGTATGGGTGGACTGGAACTGTTAGAAAAAATCAGGAAAGAAAAGCTGTCAGAGGCTTATTTTGTCATTCTGAGCGGATATGCCGAGTTTTCATATGCACAGAAAGCGATGCAGTATGAATGTTCTAACTACATGTTAAAACCGATAGAGAAAGAGCAGCTTATTAAAATACTGCGATCCGTCAGGACGATGAATGAAGATATGAAGAAGAGTCTTCAGAAAAGTCAGAAAATGGAGAGAGCCTATTTGGCAAGAAATATGATTTCGCTTATTCTGGGGAAATTTGATGATGCGAATCTTGAATGCATCAAAGAACATATGACTTTCTCCAAAAGTGTCCGCTATATCGAAATCGAGTTGGACGAGATGTTTTTGGAAGAGGAGTTGGCAGATCAGGAAAAAAGGTATTATCAGCGCAAGATTTTTCAGGCCTGTAACGAGTTTCTCAAAGAGAATGCCGACCATTGCTTCTTTGATGTGTCCATTCATGAGAAGATATATGATATAGGTTTGGTATATTGTGACTTTATGGCTGAGAACATGGGGATAGGCGAGAAGGAATACCTTGAGAGACTACATGCCTTCTGTGAGGGACAGTGTTCGGCGCCGGTGGTTATCATGGCAGGAAAGAGAGTCACGGATATATCAAATATTGCGAAGTCTTATACGACGGCTTGTATGCTGCGGTCCATTCAGGGATTTCAGACTAAGAAAAAGATACGGATATACGAAGATGATGTGCAGGTGGGCAGTTCCGGTGTTATTTTGTGCAAGAAGGGCATTGATGATCTGGTACGTGCGATAGAGAGCAATCATCCGGAAGAGATTGTTAGGTTTACGGACGAGTTCTTCCATGAGATGTATCAAATGAATCTTTCAGAAAAAATCGTGAATCTGAATATAAGCTACCTTTTGTTCCAACTGATACATCTGGCGTCAGAGCAGGATGATGATGTGAATCAGGAAGAGATTCTGCGCCTGATCAGCGAGGGGAGTTTCCAATCCGGAGGAGGCATCATGCGAGGGAGCAAAGACCATATTCTCCGTTTCGCACATGCCTACGGCGATTATCTGACCCAGCTTAGAAAGAAAGAGTCAGGGGGCGTGCTGACAGAGATTGAAAGAGAAGTGCAGGAGCATTATGCTCAGAATCTGACACTGAAAGAATTGGGGGAAAAGTATTATGTTAACAGCGCATATCTGGGACAGCTTTTTCGTAAGAAATACGGACAATCTTTTAAAGATTATCTGAACGGATACCGTATGGAGCAGGCGGCGGACAGGCTGATCCGGACTAACGAGAAGATATACGAGATTGCAGAAGCGGTTGGCTATCATGACATGGACTATTTCGTCAACCGGTTTATTGCGGCAAAGGGGTGCACGCCGGCGAAGTTCCGCAAGCAGGCGCACGAGGTGGAATGATCTCCGGCTGATATAAATTTGGATGACCTGATAAAATTCTATATTTTGTCGGGTCTTTTTATATAGTTTCCCCGATTGTCTTAAGAGCAATATTTGAGTAATATTTAAACGTAATACATAATCTACTGCTTTTGGGCAGGTAAGAGATAGGAGGATAAGTAATGAAGAAGAAATTAGTCAGTATTTTGCTGGTAAGCGCGCTGACAGCGTCCGCACTTACGGGATGCGGCGGTGATTCCGGAGAGAGTCAGCAGACCCAGACAACAGACAGCAGCGGAGAAACAAGTGCTACAGAAGGTGATACCGCAGGCACAGAAAGTACGGAAGGAAGCGGAGAAATCAAGGAGTTTACGGCTTTCTTTGCAACTCCCGGAACGGAAATTAATGATGATAACGAGATTCAGCAGATTATTGCTGAGAAGACGGGCGCTAAGTGTAAGGAAACATGGCTGACCGGTCAGTCCGATTCGGAAGCAGTCGGAACATTGATTGCAAGCGGAGAATATCCCGATTTTATAGAGGGCGGAAGCGGAACATTACAGTTATATGAAGCAGGCGCTCTGGTAGCATTGGATGATTATCTTGACAACTATCCGAACATTAAAGCGCTCTTTACAGAGCAGCAGTGGGATCAGTTAAGACAGGACGACGGTAAGATTTATTGGATTCCTCAGTTTAGCTGTATCAAGAATAAAGAGAGCGTATGTACACATAATGACGAGGCTTTCTGGATTCAGACAAGAGTTCTCAAATGGGCGGACTATCCGGAAATCAAGACAATGGATCAGTATTTTGACCTGATTGAGGCGTACAACGAAGCTAACCCGACAATGGAAGACGGAACAACTAATATTCCGTATACGATTCTTTGTGAAGACTGGCGTTACTTCTGTCTGGAGAACGCACCGCAGTTCTTGGACGGCTATCCGAATGACGGTTCTGTTATCGTAGATCCGGATACATTGAAAGTAATAGATTATAATACGACGCCTACGGCAAAGAGATACTTCCAGAAACTGAATGAGGAATACAAGAAAGGGATTGTAGATCCTGAGTCCTTTACACAGACATATGATGAGTATATCGCTAAGTTATCGACAGGACGCGTACTCGGTATGATCGATCAGTGGTGGGATTTCGCATATACGGCAGGCGACGCTATAAGACAGCAGGGTCTGGATGCACAGGGATGTAACTATGTACCGCTTCCGATCACGATTGAAGAAGGTATTCAGAATCAGTGGCATAACTCCGGCGGTGTATTGAATGTATCCAGCGGTCTTGCTATCACAGTGAGCTGTGAAGATGTAGAAGGCGCATTAAAGTTTGTAGACGATTTGTTATCACAGGAGATTCACAATTTGAGAAGCTGGGGTGTAGAGGGCGTTGATTATAACGTGCTTGACAACGGAGAATTCTCTCGTACACCGGAGCAGGTAGCTCAGGCGGCAGACGCTGCTTATAAGGCGTCTCACTTATGTACATATTCTTACTTCCCTCAGTATTCGGGAATGAGCGACGACGGCATCAATGCGAACAAGCCGGAAGGTCAGCCGAATGAATTCTATGCGAATTTACAGTCAGACGTTAAGGAATGTTTCGATGCATACGGCGTACAGACTTACGTTGAGATGATTGGTACGACAGAAGCTCCCGGAGCGTGGTATCCGATGTGGTCATACTCCAACACGCTGACAACGAGCACACCGGGCGGTACAGCTTGGAACAGAATGGGAGAGATTAAGCATGAGTATCTGCCCAAAGTAGTTATGGCATCTGATTTTGAAAGCGGATGGAGCGAGTATATGGATGCATATGAAGGCTGTAAGCCGCAGGATTTCCTTGATGAGATGCAGGCTGAATTAGATAGGAGAATGGAAGAAGCAGCTAAGTATAACTAGGAAATCAATACGCAATACGGGAAACTTTGTACAGGCAGATGCAGTATCTTTTCATCTGCCTGTATTTGTAAACAGGAGCGAACTTATGTCTAACAAATTTAAAAATAAATCCAAGGCAAATATATCAGAACCGAAAACAAAAATCTCATGGAAAGAGATTAAACAGCAGAAGGTACTTCTAATATGGTCTGCTGTCATAGTAGTTTATGGTGTAATTTTCTATTATCTCCCGCTTGCAGGCTGGCTCATGGCTTTTCAAAATTATAAGCCCAAGGACGGACTCTTGCATTCCAAGTTCATCGGACTTGCTAAGTTCGAACAGCTCTTTACAGACTTTACTTTTATAAGAACGATCCGTAACACGCTTGCTATGGGTGTGATCAATCTGGTTGCAACGTTTGTTACGGCAATTGTCTTTGCAATTCTTTTGAATGAGATTACATCCAGAGGCGGCAAGAAAGTGGTTCAGACGATTTCCTATCTGCCGCACTTTCTTTCATGGATTATCGTTACGGGTATTCTCCACGATGCATTGTCGGGAAGCGGTATCATCAATGAAGTATTGCTCAAGCTTCATATTATAGATCAATCCATCAATTTTTTCGCTCATCCGGGATATTTTTGGCCGATTGTTGCGTTTGCCAACGTCTGGAAGGAAACAGGATGGAATGCGATTATCTATCTGGCCGCCATCACTTCGATCGACCCTTCGTTGTATGAGGCGGCGGCGATCGACGGTGCAGGACGCTTTGCTAAGATTAAATATGTAACACTGCCGGGAATCAAACCCACGATTATGATCTTACTGTTAATGAATGTCGGCAATGTACTGAACGCCGGATTTGAAATTCAGTATTTGCTCGGAAACGGACTTGTACAGAGCGTTTCCCAGACGATAGATATCTACGTTTTGAAATGGGGTATCAGCCAGAGCGATTATTCCATCGGTACGGCGGCGGGTATTTTCAAGAGCGTGGTAAGTATTGTTCTGATCGTGATTGCAAATCAGATTGCAAAACATAACGGCGAAGAGCGTCTGTTCTAAGAGAGGTGGATAAGAGATTATGACGAAGAAGAAGAGAACTATGGCAGACAGGATTTTTATTGTCTGCAACACGGTTTTTATGATATTATTTGTAATCATCACATTATATCCGGTGTTAAACACATTGGCGGTATCTTTTAACGATGGTACGGACGCGCTTCGCGGTGGCATATATCTGTGGCCGAGAAGGTGGTCGATTAAAAACTACACAACAGTATTGAAGAAAAACAATCTGGTTACTGGAGCGTACATTTCCGTGTTGAGAACAGTGGTCGGTACGTTGTTGGCATTAGCATCTAATGCGATTCTGGCATTTATTGTCAGCCGCAAGAAGTTTTTGTTTAAGAAACAGTTATCATTTTTCTGGGTGGTGACTATGTATGTGAACGGTGGACTCATACCGACATTCCTGCTCTATAAGAATCTGGGTATGACGAACAGCTTCTCGGTGTATGTAATTCCCGGAATGATCAGCGCCTTTAACATGCTTGTAATCAGGACATATATGAACGGTATCCCTGACAGTCTGGAGGAATCGGCACAGTTAGACGGCGCCGGATACGGAACGATATTCTTAAAGATTATTTCTCCGCTTTGTAAGCCTGTGTATGCCACAGTTGCATTGTTTGTGGCTGTCGGACAGTGGAACTCATGGTTCGATGCGATGCTGTATAACCGTTTGGAATCGAATCTTACGACATTACAGTATGAGTTGATGAAGTTGTTATCCTCAGTAACCAATCAGGGTACTTCCATGGAAGCAATGAAAAATTCCGGTGGAAATGTAACGCCTACATCGGTGCGTGCGGCGGCAACCATATTGACAATGCTGCCGATTATCTGTCTGTATCCATTCTTGCAGAGATACTTTGTAACGGGTATGACGCTCGGCGGTGTAAAAGAATAGTCACGAACAGGAGGAGCGTAAGATGGCAGGTGCATATCAGTCGGGACAATACAGAAATATGTTTGCGGAGGCAGGGTATGATCCGCAGGAGATTGAGGAAAGACTGGAACAGATTTTTCAGACCATGTTTTACGGAAGTGAGGATGTGAGAATCTATCATACGGCCGGACAGGATATGGGATATCTGACCGATACGGGCAATCACGACGTTAGGACGGAAGGGATGTCTTACGGCATGATGATGTGCGTGCAGCTGAATAAGCAAGAAGAATTTGACCGGATCTGGAAATGGACCAAAACTTACATGTATCTGGATGAAGGAGTCAATAAAGGATATTTTGCATGGTCATGTGGGACGGATGGTACAAAAAACGCGTATGGACCGGCGCCGGACGGAGAAGAATATTTTGCTATGGCGCTTTTCTTTGCTTCTCATCGCTGGGGTGACGGAGAAGGAATCTATTGTTATTCGAAGGAGGCTCGTGCGATTCTGCACGAATGCCTTCACAAAGGAGAAAATGGAGAGGGCGGCAGCCCGATGTGGGAGATATCCAACAGATTGATTAAGTTTATTACGGAATGTGATTGGAGCGATCCTTCCTATCATCTCCCTCATTTCTATGAGCTGTTTGCACTCTGGGCAAATGATGAAGATGCGGAATTCTGGAAACAGGCGGCTGCTGCCAGCAGAGAATATTTGAAGAAGGCGTGTCATGAGAAGACGGGACTGGCGGCAGAATATGCGGAGTATGACGGAAGCCCGCACGCCAAAGATTACGACAAATTCGGCGGAAGACATGACTGGTTCTACAGCGATGCGTACAGAGTCGCCGCCAATATCGGATTAGATTATGAGTGGTTCGGGGCAGATGAGTGGGAGCGGGACTGTGCGAACCGTATTCAACGCTTCTTTGCAGTGAATGCTCCGGATCGGGATTACAGAATCTATGAGATTGACGGTACACCGCTGCAGGAGAAAGCGCTGCATCCGGTTGCCATCGTTGCGACGAATGCGCAGGCGTCTCTGGCGGCGGACGGTGAGCACGCCATGGAATGTATCAGACAGTTCTGGGAGACGCCTTTACGTGAAGGAGACAGACGTTACTATGACAATTGTCTTTATCTCTTTGCATTCCTTGCACTTAGCGGTAACTACAGAATCTGGTGATGAAGGCAGTATATAACTTATACGCTCTATGTTTAGAAACCTGCCATCATTAATCCCATCAATTGATCTCTCAGGACAGCGTCCTGTTTGCCTTTTACATTTGATGCCATGCCGTCGAGCTGCGCTTTGCTGGCGGCAGCGAGCATCAGCTTTTCCTGAAAAGCTTTTTTCTCACGCGCGGCTTCCTCTGCACGGCGTTCAGCTTGAGCCTGACTGCGCAGTCTTATCGAATTTTCCATGGAATCTAATACTTGTTTCATTTGATCGATCGGCATCTTTGTTTACCTCCGTTCGGGATATCTGATGTATGTATCGGATGAATTGTTTTAACCTTAAAGATGTGTTAGAAATGTTTCAAAAATATCTTGCTAAATATTTTAGCGTATGCTATCCTATATTCAACTTATTTAACAATATTAAATAAGTGGGCGATACAGAAAAAAACAGATAAGGAGGAGCGTCGCATGAAATTAGTTGTAATCGGAGGAGGCAGCAGCTATACGCCGGAATTGATTGAAGGGGTGATCAATCACCATAGAACGCTTCCCATAACGGAAGTTGTACTCGTTGATATCGAGGAAGGAAAAAGAAAGCTTCAGATTAATACGGAATTTTCTAAGCGCATGGTGGAGAAAGCAGGACGCGCAATTGAAGTGAAAGGTACGCTTGACAGGCGAGGTGCGTTACAAGGCGCGGACTTTATCATTACGCAGATAAGAGTCGGCGGACTGGATGCAAGGTCGCGCGACGAGAGGATTCCTTTGAAATACGGAATGATTGGTCAGGAAACGACAGGGATTGGAGGCTGTTTTAAGGCGCTGCGCACGATTCCTGTGTTATTGGACATCTGCAAAGATATCGAGGAACTATGTCCGCAGGCATGGCTCATTAACTTTACGAATCCTTCGGGAATCGTGACAGAAGCAGTCTTAAAGTATACGAACGTGAAATGTATCGGACTGTGCAACTGCTCTATCAATATGCAGCATGATGCGGCAGGCCGTCTCGGAGTGGATGCGGGTCAGCTTGACTGCAGATTTATCGGATTGAATCATCTGAGTGTGATGAATCACGCCTATCAGGACGGCAAAGACCGTATACAAGAAGTGCTGCATGTTTACAACAAAGAGAGCGTTGTCAAAAACATCGAGAAAAATGAGGAAATGGATAGAGTTGCGCAGGAACTCGGATGTATGCTCTCTCCGTATATGCAGTATTTTTATATGGAAAAACATATGATAGCGGAAGAGGAAGTACAGGCGGTCGGCATGGAGGGTACCCGTGCGGATCAGGTTAAGAAGGTGGAAAAAGAACTCTTCGAGAAATACAGTGACCCGAAGCTTAAGGAGAAGCCGGAAGCGCTTGCGAGACGCGGCGGAGCCAGATATTCAGAGGCGGCGATCAATCTGATCGACAGTATTTATAATGATCGAAAGGACGTCCAGATTGTAGATGTAGTCAATCATGGACTGATTCCGCAGATGCCGCATGACAGCGTGATTGAGACAAACTGTGTCATCGGCAAAGACGGAGCGGAGCCCTTGAAAGATAACGATGTGCCGGCGTCAGTGCTGGGACTTATGCTGCAGGTAAAATCATATGAGGTTCTGACAATAGAGGCGGCCGTTTCCGGTGACAGAAACAAAGCGTTTCTTGCGTTTCTGAATCATCCGCTTGTGCATGATGCTGCGGACGCGAGGAAGGCGCTGGAGGAGATGCTTGAGGCAAACAGAGAATACCTTCCGAAGTTTTTCGTATAATAGCAGGAAATCATCAAAGGTAAGTGGCAAAAAGTAACAATGAATTCAGGCGGAACAGTTTAGGTTGGAGGATTAATTTATGTATGTAATGGGTGTAGACGTGGGAGGATCCAAAACACATTGCGTCATTGCGGATGAGAATGGTATAAGTATTGCGGAGGGATTTGGCAGAGCGGGAAATTATCAGGTCTGCGGGGTCGAGACAGCATCAGATTCCATGTGTACAGCGGTGGAAGCGGCATTGCAGGCGGCAGGTGTGTCTTTAGAGGATATTGCCTATGCAGTGTTCGGCATTTCAGGAGCGGATGAACCGGAAGATTTTGAAGTGCTGACTCCGATGGTGCGTAAGATTATGGGTGATACGCCATTTCAGATTGTGCACGATGCATGGATTGGATTGCGCACTGGAACAGAAGATTATGTCGGTGTTGTTTCCATCTGTGGGACCGGCGCCGGGCATGCGGGAAGGAACAGCGCCGGACAGATGCTGACGCTCAGAAATCTCGATTATATAACGGGCAATTACGGCGGCGGCGCTGAAATTACAAAAAAAGCCATGCATTATGCATTCCGCTCAGAGGAAGGGACTTGGAAGAAGAGTCGGCTCGAGGAGGCTGTGCCGCATGTGTTTGGGGTGGAGAATATGACGCAGGTATGCGCTGTCTTACGGCACAATGAGATGACGAAACAGCAGCAGTACCAACTGCCGATTATTGTGTTTGCCTTGGCGCGGGAAGGAGATGCGGTAGCAGGAGAGATTATTTCCGGGCTTGGGTATGAGGAAGGAAAGTATGCGGCGGCAGTCATAAGAAGACTTGGTATGTGCGATGAAAAAGTTCCTGCAGTCCTAATAGGAAGCATATTCCAGACAAACGAACCGATTCTGATCGACGCATATATGAAGGCGGTGCATGAGGATGCACCGGGAGCATATGCGGTGGTTCCGGAGGATGCACCTGTGACGGGAGCGGTAAAACTGGCGCTTGATCATGTACGTGGCATGCAGTAGCCGGTTGTGATTGGAGGGAGCAGGCTGAACTGATCTGCAATACAGTCAGTCTGCTTTGATACAGGATATACAAGAAAATCATGGAGAAGCAGATTGAGAAAAGGTAATGAGATTACGGGCAAACCGACAGTGTTGAAAGAACTGAATATCGGACTGATCAAGGATGCGCTGGGCAGGTATGGGCAGGCGACAAGAGTTGAAATTGCGAGAATGACCGGCATCAGCCAGCCAACGGTAAATATGCTCATTAGGGAACTGACGGAAGACGGAACAGTTATAAATCTCGGCGCCGCTCCTTCGACGGGAGGGCGAAGGGCTGAAGTATATACTTTGAATCAGAAAAAATTGGCAATCGCGCTTGTTGCGGTCGAGAACGAGTATTTTGAGATATCAGTGATCGATCTGGAAATGGAAGAAGAAAGACATGACCGAATAGAGCGCAGGCAGGGAGAAAATTGTAACAAGCAGCTTAGCAGAATATTGCGTGAACTGATTCGACAAAGCGAGCATATCGGCGCGATATCCATAGGCGTACAGGGGGCGGTGACAAATAAAGGAGAAGTGTTTGCAGTTCCTTCAGTACCCGAATGGGAGAAGTACCCTCTGCAGGCGGCGATGGAGAGAGAATTGATGATGCCCGTCAAAGTTACGAATGACATTAACGCTGCTGCGGCGGGATATCATTCACTGCATCCGCAGAATGAAAATATGATTTATCTGTATACGGACGGGGACGGAATCGGCGCAGGAATCATTATAGGGCGGGAAGTCTATTCCGGGAGCGGAAGCTTTGCTGGGGAACTCGGGTATATGCAGATTGGCGGACAGAGTGTGGAAGAATTGATGCACGATGGGGTAACAGATTTAAATGCGCTGCTGGGACAGATTACGATCAACTTGATCTGCATGTACAATCCGGAATTGATTGTATTGGACAGTGCAGACGATTCTGCAAGGGCGCTTGAGAGCATTATGGAGGAATGCTGCCGGAAACTGCCGTCCGACGTGATTCCACGGACAGATACGGCGAGGACGAAAGAATATTATTTCAGAGGGCTCGGTAAGCTGGGCAAAGAACTTGTAGATAAGGATATCCGCGTAGTACAGTAGTCCTAGGTACGGCAGTCAGCGCGGAGCAGTGAAAATGCTCCGCATTTCGTCTAAATAGAATGTGGAATCATATTTAATGGCGTGATATACTGTCAATGTTGTCGTAAGAGATAAACAGGAATTTACGAGGAGGCAATATGGAGCACATAGTAGAAGCGGACGGAATTGTTACAGGTTTTAATATCACAGAACAGAGCATTGATTGCATGTGCGGAAAAGAATTGATTAAAATTGATAAACACTCTCGCGATATTATCTTGAAAAAGACAGTTTTCGAGAAACAAGGCTTGTCAAGAAAAATGATTGTAGATGACGAGCAGATTTTCATATACGATTTTTGCACGCTTTATATATTTAGCCAAGAGGATTATACTCTGGTTGGCAAATGGCAATTAGGTACTGATTTAAGTTCTGATATATGCGGAATAGCAGTTGATGAAAATACCGTTTATTGTTCCATACGGAACGGAAAGATCATCACACTCGATAGACAGTCGTATTCCACCAAAGAGTTTATTATCTCCGACAGCAGTATGTGGAGTATCAAAACATATGATAAATACCTGATTTGCGGAACAGTAAACGGGAAATTGCTGCTTTTGGATAAAACTACGTTTTCCATTGCAAAAGTTCTTGTTTTAGGGAAAAAGAATATCGGCAGCTTACATATCGATAGCGAAATCTTGTATGCCGGAAGTCACGACGGGAAGATTTTCAAAATCAATTTGTTAAACTTTGAAATCGATACTTCGGCAAAAAATGTCCATAAAAAGATGTTCGACTGTGTGGGGTTATATAAGGATATGCTGATAACAGTTTCTTACCCTTGCTCGGAAATTGCATTTTGGAACAAGGATACATTGAGAAAGATGAAAGTAATCAATACGCTGTTAAAGTTATCAGGATGCGCACATATAGAAAATGATTTTATGTATATATCCTCCCGCAATATTTTAGGAATTGATAGGATTAGTTTGATTGAATAGATAAATCATGATTATAGGTATGGTAAAGATATTCGAGGGTCAATACAAATACCTTTTTCAAGACATTGGATGATACACATAGAAGCAAGTCTGCTAGGATTAATTGGAAGTTACAAGAGGATTGAATATAGAGAGGGTCTTATATGGAAATCAAAAAAATTGATCATCATAATCTTTCAGATATAAACAAGCCAAATCAACCATTTGAGATTATAGGAAAAATAAAGCCGGTATTTTCTGACGGAATTTGGACGTATACAGAAGAATTATATGAACAGACCTATACGAAAGCATATCCGAACGATACCTTTGACTACGCCACATATATAGAAAATTGCGATAAAACCGTTTTCTTGGCATATTCTGATACAGAGTGTATCGGACAAATTGTTTTAAAAAGAGATTGGAATAAATATGCTTTTATTGAGGATATATGTGTTGCAAAATCAGCCAGAGGACAAGGAGTCGGTACCGGCTTGATACACAAGGCATCTGAATGGGCTAAAAATGCTAATCTAAACGGTTTGGCATTAGAAACACAAGACGATAATTTGTTGGCGTGCCGTTTCTATGCAAAATGCGGTTTTGTAATTGGTGCAGTCAATACTATGCTATACAGAAACTTTGATAATGAAGAATTTGCAGTTTTTTGGTATTTACAGTTTTAAA
>ERZ808051.792-NODE-792-length-28146-cov-5.689479_pt1 | contig 28146 bp, 36 predicted proteins | sample MGYA00380199_ERZ808051 | MGnify/ENA primary metagenome ERZ808051 (study PRJEB31490, sample SAMN06133391) | mouse gut metagenome | isolation source: J11 | host: mice | place: China: Chengdu | collected 2015-05 ...
CATAATTCTTTTGAGCCGCAGCGCTGATTCGCTTCAGCGCTGCGGCTCTCTTTGGGGCTGGCTGATTTGACGCTTACGCTACGACCCGGAGTTCTCGGGCTTCGATTAGGATATCTTGTTGTATTTGTGGAATCTTTGTTACTTTTCTGGACATGGCAAATCCTCCATGACAATACTGAACCTCAGCATATCATGGAGGGTTTGTAATAGAAAAGCTACATTTCAGTCCTGCATGACAAGGCTAAAATGTAGCTTTCAACTTGGTCGAACAGGCGGGACTCGAACCCACACATCACGGAAAGCACACAATGTAGTCTGGAAAAGCGAATAATGAGCAGAAAAGTCGTTTGACTTTTTGCGAATACGTGTTATACTAGAAACACAGCATATTTGGAGGTGACGCTTGTGTATCGGATGGCAATGGAACAGATGCGGCAATGGAAGGCGAAAAAACGGCGCAAGCCGCTTATTATTCGCGGGGCCCGCCAAGTGGGGAAGACCTGGCTTATGAAGGAATTTGGAGCGAATGAATATGAGCAGGTTGTTTACATCAATTTTGATAACAACCAGCGTATGAAAAAACTATTTGAAGGAGGTTTGACGATAGAGCGCCTTATTACAGGGCTGGAACTGTATGCAGGACACAAGATCGATCCATTCAACACTCTATTGATTTTCGATGAAGTGCAGGAGGTACCGCAAGCCCTGTCCAGTCTAAAATATTTTAACGAAGATGCGCCTCAATATCAAATTGTCTGCGCCGGCAGTTTGTTGGGGGTAGCGCTGCATCACGGGACATCATTCCCAGTAGGGAAAGTAGAATTCCTTGATCTTTACCCATTGTCCTTCTTTGAGTTTTTGATGGCGATGGGAAAGGGGCAGTATGTGGAGCTCCTTCAGAAAAGCGACTTCGAAATGGCGGCCGCGTTCAAGCAGGACTATGCCGACTTGCTAAAGCACTACTATTATGTCGGAGGTATGCCGGAAGTTGTGCAGTCTTTCGCGGATGACCGGGACTTCAATGAGGTGAGGGAAATCCAGCAACGCATCCTGGCAGCCTATGAACAGGATTTTTCCAAACATGCTCCAAATGAAGTGGTGCCCCGTATTCGGATGCTGTGGAACAGCATCCCGGCACAGTTGACGAAGGAAAACAAGAAGTTTATCTATGGCCTGATCAAGGAGGGAGCGCGGGCAAAGGAGTACGAACTGGCTATGCTTTGGCTTACGGATTGCGGGCTTGTCCACAAAGTGCACCGGGTCAATGCGCCAAGCCTGCCACTGAAAGCGTATGAGGATTTGAAGGCGTTCAAGCTGTTTCTGGTAGACGTGGGGCTGCTGTCCTGCATGGTAGGCTTGCGGCAGGATGTACTGTTGGATGGCAATGCTCTGTTCAAGGAATTCAAAGGTGCGCTGACGGAGCAATATGTGCTGCAACAGCTAAAGACAATCAAAGGGCTCAATATCTACTATTGGACTGCGGAGCGCGGAACGGCGGAAGTGGATTTTGTGATCGACAATGGTATGGATGTAATTCCCGTGGAGGTCAAAGCGGAGACGAATCTCCAGGCCAAAAGCTTAAAAGTGTATCATGAGAAGTTTGCGCCAAGGTTGTCGATCCGGACCTCGATGGCAGATCACAAGAGGGAGGACTGGCTGCTGAACCTGCCGCTGTGGGCAATTGGGGCCGTGCAGGAATCCATGCAATTTAGATGATTGCATTCCAATATATGGTCACTTTCCTTGAATATCCCCGGAAAAAGTTCGCTCCTGTGATACACCACAGATTTTTTCCTTTTGCTTTACCCGTTGTTCACGATGTGCGCCACCAGCCGCAGGTTGTGCTCAATCAGCATATCCCGGGCGTCGGCGTCCCCCCGGGCCATGCGCTCCAGGCAGTCCTGTTCTTCTTCCCGGGTGAGGGCCCTGGGAAAGGACCCGGTATTGCCCGCCAGACGAAGCGTAAAAAATAGACCGTTCAGTGTCAATAACAGCCATGCTGTCCACATGGGTACCACCTCCATTCAGACTGTATGCAAGTGCGGCGTGTCCCTATCCGCGTTAAGCCGGTTGATGCGGAGCATCTGCGGAACGCCGCGTCAATTTTGAATTTTTTATAAACTGCTGGAATCGTGTTGACATACCCACACTATTGTGGTAGTGTATGCAGTGTAAACTATTGCAATAGTTTGAAAGGAAGTGAATGAAATGGCGGTCAAGCTCTTTGACTCGGAGCTGAAAGTCATGGATGTGCTGTGGAAAGAAGGGGATATGCCCGCAAAACAAATTTCGGATATACTCAAAGAGACCACAGGTTGGAATATGAACACCACCTACACTGTCATCAAGAAGTGCATTGCCAAGGGCGCTGTTGAGCGGAGGGAGCCGAATTTCCTGTGCCATGCCCTGATTGCCAGGGATGTGGTGCAGGCGGCGGAGACGGAGGAGCTGCTCCGCAAGCTGTTTGACAGCTCTCCCGATCTGATGTTTGCGTCGCTGCTGGGCCATCAGAAGCTGTCAAAAGCGCAGATTGAAAATCTGCGCCGCATGGTTTCGGTGCTGCAGGCCCAGGAGGAGCGCGAATGAACCTTGTTCAAATGACCCTGTCCGGCGGAGCGTTCATCCTGTTTATCGTGATGGTTCGGGTGATGGCCCTCCACCGCCTGCCCAAGGGGGCGTTCCTGGCCCTGTGGGAGATGGCGGCGCTGCGGCTGCTCCTGCCGTTTACCATCCCCCTGCCGTTCGGCGCCTTTGCCCCCGCTAGGCATTTGCCGGTGGTGGGCGAGTATCTGGCGGCGGGTGGCCCGCCCATTTTGGGAGTACCGGTGACGGGGCTGCACTCCGCCGTACCCGCATCCGCTCAGGCCGGAACAGCCCTAAGCGCAGTCCTGCCCGCGATCTGGCTGTCCGGAACGGCGCTGATGGCGGCATATTTCGCGGTATCCTATGTGCGGGCCAGAGGGCGCTTTCGTATTTCCAGCCCGGACAATGCCCCAGCCGTCCAGCGGTGGCTGGCAGTTCAGAGGCTGCGGCGGCCGTTGAAAGTTCGGCGGTCGGTCCTGGTGTCCTCGCCGCTGACCTATGGCGTACTGCGCCCGGTGATTTTGCTCCCGGAAAACATGGAGCGGGACGATGAAACCGCCCTGACCTATGTCCTTACCCACGAATTCATCCACATCCGGCGCTTTGACAGCGTGACGAAACTGGTGTTTGCCGCTACGCTGTGCATCCACTGGTTCAACCCCCTGGTCTGGGTAATGTACGTCTTGGCCAATCGGGACTTGGAGCTTTCCTGCGATGAACGGGTGATGGACACCCTGGGAGGCAGGGAAAAGGCGGCCTACGCGCTGACCCTAATCAATATGGAGGAGAGCCGGTGCCGGTGCTTCTCCCCCTATAACCATTTTAGTAAACTTGCCATCGAAGAAAGGATTGAAGCCATTATGAAGTATAAGAAAGCGTCTGTTCTGGCGCTGGCACTGGCCGTTGCCCTGGTAGTTGGGGCGACCACCGCTTTCGCGGCTTCCGCGCAGCCGGACACCGCCCCCGATGGGGGAGCCGGTTTTCTGGGGGCGGGGACGCTCATGGACGACAGCACCCTCTCCTCCTACACCGACCCCAAGGACGGAAAGAACTATTACAGCTGGGACGGGGGCAAGACCTGGGAGCCCCTGACCGACGAGGAGCTCAGACAGCGCTCCTCTCTGGCTGATGTGGAGTGGTGGACTTATGAGGAGTACGCCGCGTGGCTGGAAAGCGAGAAGGCCGGGCTTCAGGCTATGCTGGGCGAGAAGGGCTGGACCGGCGGCAGGGGTGAGTTCGTCTGGACACAGGAGATCATTGACGAGACTATCGCCATGTATGAGCGCATTCTGCAGGAGATCAAGGAGGGCAAGCTGTATTCCAAGTCCGTGGGCGGCGACTCCGACAGCCTGTTAATTTCCGGCGGCGCGGGCAGCGTCTTTGCCAAGGAAGAAGACGGCAAGTTTGTAGAGATCGCCCCGGACCAGGTTCAGGTCGCCACCTTTATCTTCGACGGATCTACCCCGCTGGAGGGGAGCACCTGTACCCTGGACAAGACCGATGGCGTACCGCTGGACGACTGGGACGTGGCCCGTGCGCCCAAGTACACTGAGGAGGAGTGGCGGCAGATTATCGCCGACATTGAGAGCGGTAAAATTCCGCCCCTTGAGATTCGGAACGATCCCAATGTGACGGTTCGCGTTGTGGATGATCCCGGCGGGGACTGTGCGGCAGCGGATTGATCTAAGGCGGGGCCGGGGGCTTGAGCTGTACGGCGGCAAGCCCCCGGCCTGGAGCCGGCGAATTCACAGCGGCCGGCATATTGAGGGCGGTTGGCCGCGGGGAAATTGGGCGCTGGCTTATGTGGGCCGTCCGATTTAGGAAACATCGGTTGACTTTTATGGGGATGGTGGGGTAAAATCAAATTTGAGGTGAACGATATGGACAGGAAGCGAAAAAAGGAGCTGTTGGCTGCGTATAAGGAGCGGCATCCTGAAATGGGGGTAATTTCCTTTCGGTGCCGGGCGACGGGGGACGTATTTCTGACTACGGCCTCAGACATAGCTGCAAAGTTCAATCGGATTTGTTTTCAACTCTCGGCCGGGCAATATCCCGACAGACGGCTGCAAGAGCTGTGGACACAGTACGAGCAGAATGGCTTTGAGCTGCAGACCGTCAAGTGTCTGGACTACGAAGATCCGGCGGAGGACCATACGGAAGAGCTGGAGACGCTTCTCGCGCTGTGCCTGCTTGAAATTCCGGAGGCAAGAAAGCTTTAAAATCAGGATGCGAACACATTGCCGGCGATTCCGGAGCAGGACGGGACGCCGGACAGGTGGGCGGAGCTCCACGGGCCCGTGAGAGCTGCTTGAGACGCATGATTTTTATCGGCCTTTTTGAGATCTTGCCCTTGACAAAATCATCCGCGGGAACTATAATATACCCAATGCCGCCAAGCAACCCCGTCAGCGGCTACTTTATATGCGGATGTGCTGGAACTGGTAGACTGGCTAGCTTGAGGTGCTAGTGGCCCACGGCCGTACGGGTTCGAGTCCCGTCATCCGCACCAACGGCAAGGCCCCGGAACCCCTGTATTTGCAAGGGTTTCGGGGTCTTGTATTTTCTTCCGATGGTGGATTTGTCCTTTGTTTGTCCTTTACGATAGCTGTAGGCCGTTCTGCGCGTGGCGTGGGGCGGTCTTTTCTTTGCGAGTGTTACACATTAAATAAAAGAATTGAGGAAGCCCCTTGAAGATGTACGAACATATGATATAATTTAATCAGAGGAAGGAAAACATCCGTTTTTGCTGGAGCCAATAAAAAGATTGCATTTTTGAACCGTAGATACGTGATACAATAGGGGCACAACGGATGAGGGGATGGCTTGCCACAATTTTTGAAAGGACGTGAAAAGATGCGACTTTTGAACCGTAGGCACGTGATATAATCGAAGCGCAACAGACGAAGAGGATGATTTTCCAATTGTGCGAAAGGAGGTAAACTGTGGATTTTTGAGCCATCAAGACGTGGTACAATATGGACGTGGCAGGAAAAACACCCGCTTCATCTAATTTTATGAAAGGTGGAATAAAAATGAAATTGCGAACCATTAAACAGTCAGTGGAATTCCTGAGAGAACAAGACCCTGGATGCGCCTTGACGCCCACAGCTATCCGGCGCAAGATCATCGCTGGTGAGCTGCCCTGCGTCATGGTGGGAGCCAAGCGCCTGCTGGATGTGGACACGCTGGAACAGCACCTGTTCGCACCTACCAACCCCCAGGGCAAGGTTCGCCCCGTCAATGTGAGGGCTTGCCGATGACGAAGGACAAAAGAGAAGCCGCCCCGGTATTGCAGTACCAGGACGGCCAAATGGAAACGGGGCCAGTTTCGCAGACCGCGCCACATCTCCACCACAATGATACTACATCCCCGCCCCCAGGTCAAAGGGTTTCTGATTACCTTCTCCCCGGTCAGCAGAACGCGGTGCCGCTGAAGCACCTGAAGGATTTGCTCCGTCTGGATGGGCGGACAGTCCGGCTTATGATCCGGGCGGAGCGGCTGGCAGGTACGCCCATTTTGGCCGACAACCAGACCGGCTACTACCTACCCGGAGATGACTACGAGCGGGCGCGGTGCGTTCGTAGTATGCGCAGACGGGCCGCTGAGATTTTTCGAGCGGCAGATGCAATCGAAAGGGGCGAGTGATAGCGTGGCAGAAAGAAGAATGTTTGCAAAATCCACGATAGGCTCTGCCCGGTTCCTGCGGATGCCGTCCACGTCCCGTCTTCTGTACTATGACCTGGGGATGCAGGCGGACGATGATGGAATAGTCGAGGCGTTTTCCGTCATGCGTACCACGGGGGCCACTGAGGATGATCTTCGAGTGCTTGCTTCGAAAGGATTTGTAAAAGTCCTCAATGACGATCTTGTTACTTATATAACAGATTGGACCCGTAATAATTACATCCAGAAAGACCGCTACCATCCCAGCATTTACAAAGAAATCCTTGTCAAATTATCCGATGATTCCACGGCGGACACAAATTGTATACATGATGTATACGAAATGGATACCCAGGTTAGGTTAGGTAAGGATAGGTTAGGTAAGGGTAGTGTGGGGGCGGGCAAGCCGCCCACCCGCTCCCGCTTTGTGCCGCCAACGTTGGAGGAGGTGACCGCTTACGTCCGGGAGCGCGGAAGCGCGGTTGACCCACAGGGGTTTTTGGATTTCTACGCCGCCAAAGGCTGGTTAGTAGGCAAGGCCCCCATGAAAGACTGGAAAGCGGCTTGCCGAAACGCCGAACACTGGGAGCGGTGGGGTAAACCTCAGCCCACAGATCGAAACAGGCTGCGCACAGATGCCGAATACGTGGGCAGCGGTGACTTTTTCGGGGGTGACAGTTAATGCTTGCCGATGCACTCAGAACGATGATGAACACGAAGGAGGCCCCAGGCGATTACACAAAAGATGGGGTTCTCTACTGCGGGCGATGCAACACGCCCAAACAGGTGCTTTTGAGCCTCCCGGCATTGACGGGCACCGATACGCCGCAACCCTTCCCGGTGGCCTGTAAATGCCAGCGGGAGGCGGGCGAGAGAGCACAGGCCGAACAATGCGCTGAGGAGTTCAAAAGGAGACTTGAGGCCCGCTGGAGGGCGGACGGCTTTCATGACCCCAGCTATTTGAAATCGACTTTTTCAGACGATGACGGCACAAATCCGAAGCTGGCCGATGTTTGCAAAAAGTTCGTTGACCGCTGGCCGGAAATGCTTAAAAATGGGATGGGGCTTTTGCTCTATGGCGGCGTCGGAGGCGGAAAAACATTCCTTGCGGGCTGTGTCTGCAACGCGCTACTTGAAAAGCAGGTAAGAGTGTGTGCGACATCTTTCCCCCGTGTTCTGAATGTCCTGCAAAATTCAATGGACAGGCAAAAGGCCCTTGACCGTTTGGCACAGTATCAGTGCATTTTGCTGGATGATTTTGGCGTTGAGCGTGGGACGGAATACGCACAGGAACAGCTCTTTGCCGTTGTCGATGCCCGATACCGCGCAAAGCGTCCCACGATCATCACTACAAATCTTTCGCTGCATGACCTTGAAAACCCACAAAATTTGTCATACTCCCGGATTTTTGATAGGCTGCTGGAGTTGTGCCCGGTTCGCCTTTGCGTGTCCGGCCCTTCGAGGCGGAAGGGATTGGCGGATGAGCGGCGGGCGCTGGCGCGGGAGTTATTGCTATGAGTGGTAAAAGTAATCAGGCCAAAGGCCGACGCGCCGAGCGGAAATTTGCCGCCCTGCTCCAACAGCACGGCTACGATGTGCGCCCCGGGGAACCGCTGAACTACGGAAAAGAGCCTGATATTGTTGGCCTGGAAAATATTCACGTCGAAGTCAAGCGCCGGGAAGCCGTCAACCTGTCTGCGGCGCTGGCCCAGGCGGAAGCGGCATTCCAGGAAGCAGAACAGAGGACGGACAACTCCCGTCTCCGTGCGGCCTTGATGGGCGCGGTGAATACCTTGCCCGGGGAACAGCGGGCGGCGGTTATGGGCAAGTATTGGCGTAACGAGAAGGTGAACGCCCTGGCCCTGGGCAAGGCCCTGCGGGCGCTGCGCCGCCCTATGATATCTGCTGGGCTGCGGGCGTATCTGTAGCCCCCCCTACCCCCTGGGGGTGCCCCGATATGGGCCGGGGACCGGTGAGGGGCCACCCTTTCCAATGGAAACGCCCCTGCGAAAAACTTTTTTCTGGGGGGACCGCGTACTCAAACCCGCACGGGACAAGGGTTTGCGGGACAGGTGCTCTTGTTAATCTTTTAACATAATCCCCGCAGAATCCCCCCAGAACGCGCCCGCTCGCAGACGCAGTTTTATACGGGGGCCCAGCTTGGAACGATTTCAGGCGCTCTGAGGGCCGGAGGAACGCGCCCCCGGCCCTTTGCCATGCTACCCCAGTCCGGCCAACGTTTTGCTGTCCGCCTCCAGGCTGTCCGCAATGAAATGGAGCGCCCCCAGGTACATCCGCAGCCGTTCCGTGAAAAGCTCCGCCGCGACCTGCCCCTGCGTGATTGTGCTTCCTTCACGCTCCAGGCCGTCCAGCAGCAGGCGCATATTGTCCGCCGCCTGGATCTGGTTTGCGGACAGGAAAAGCAGATCCCCAGCTATGTCAGTGTTTGTCATGGCTGGCCTCCTCTTTCACGTTCGCGCCGGAGAAGCTATTGCGCAGCTCGGCGAGTGCGCCCGATTCGGCCAGCGCAAGGAGCGCATTGTACACGGCAATGGGGTTCTTGCAGCTGTTCAGCATAGCATTAAACTTTTCGTTGTTGCTCATGACTTCCTCCTTGATTTCGGAGGGGGCCGGTGGTATACTTGGCGTATCGGCCCCCTCTGGGGTGGTGTGCGGCTCCATATCCTCTTGCTTGGCGGCTGGGATATGGGGCCCTTCTCATACGCTGAGAACAAACCGGGTCGTGGTGGTGACCTTGCTGTACTGGTTGTACAGGTCGGCGTAGTCGGCCTTGAAGCGCTTGCTGTCGAAGCGGTTACTGACCACGTTCTTCCAGGTGGCTTTCCAGCCGTCCCCCTGGATGGCTTCCGTGCCCTGCTCGACCATTGCGGCCTTCAGCCGGTCGGTGAGGGCTTCCGCTTCCGCCTGAAGCTCCTCGATCATGGCCCGTACGCTCATCAGGTCCCGGGCGGTGGTGTTCAGCTCGTTCATGCTCATGCTGTACTCTCCTTTCGGTTGATGTGGTGGGCGCACCCGGCGGCGGTGGGCTTTATGGGAGAATCCTCATAGGGGCTTGCCACATCCCGCTCCGCTCTTCCTGGTCATCTTTTTTCGGCTTTCGTCTACTCATTGGAACCTTTGCCGGTGCTGTTCCCTCCTGACATGATTATAATAGCATATTTATATAGATATATCAATTGTCATAGCGTACAATATTTATATAGATATATTGTGCATTGTGTATATTGATATAAATAGATAAATTGGGTATAATATAGCTATACTGGGAGAAGAACCTTCAATTTTAGAAGCTCCCCCACCAAAGGAGGGAATGCCATGCCAGCATCAAAGGCACAGCAAAAGGCAGTTAATAAGTACATGAAGGAAAACTATGACCGATTTCTTTTGACCTTACGGCCCAAAGGACGCCTTGACGCCATTAAGGCCCATGCGACATCTTGCGGCGAGAGTACCAGCGCATTCATCAACCGCGCCATAGACAACCAAATATCCCACGACCGCGATAAAGGCCCTCAGGAGACTCTACAAGGCCCATCTGGCGGTTCGGTAGTATCCTTACACCCGGAAGTCCTTCAAGGGGCACAGAGGGCCGCTCAAAAGGCCGGAGAGACGGTTTCCCAATTCGTCGAGCGGGCGGTGGAGACGCAAGCGCAACGGGACGAGACGGCGCGGAAGCTGGTGGGGGGGTAGTGCATGGATATCGAGGATTTGCGCAAGCTGTGCAGTAACGGGGCAATCAAATGGACGGCCCACGTGCTTGCCAGGTTGCAGGAACGGGGGATAGAGCCCAGCGACATAAGCAACTGCATTGCGACAGGCCGTATCATCGAACAGTACCCGGAGGATTACCCATATCCGAGCTGCCTTGTTCTGGGGGCCACAGTCGCCGGGAAGGTACTGCATACCGTTGTTGGGATTGGGGCCGGGTATATTTGGCTTATTACCGCATATTATCCAAACCCGCTAAAATGGAACGAAGATTTTTCAATCAGGAAGGAGCGGCAGAAATGAATTGCTTTTTTTGCAAGGGTGAGCTGACAGACGGCACAACAACCCATGTTGTCACCCTGGAGAACTGTGTCATCATCGTGAAGAATGTCCCATGCACACGCTGCGCCCAATGCGGGGAGAGCTTTTTTGACAATGAGGTGGCCCAGCAGCTGGAGAAGATCGTGGAGACTGTGAAGCACAGCATTATGAGCGAGGTCGCCATTGTGGAGTATTCCCGGGCGGTTGCGTAATGGCTACCATCAAAAAGCGAGAAGGCAAGTCTGGTGTGTCATACCTGATTCGTGTCTCCAGCGGCTACGATGTATCAGGGAATCAGGTGGTGCATTCCATGACCTGGAAGCCTGAACCAGGGATGAAGCCTAAGCAAATAGAAAAAGAGCTCCAGCGTCAAGCTGTGCTCTTTGAGGAACAGTGCGCGGGCAAAGGTGCCAACGGGTCTATCAAATTTGAAGCCTTTGCCCGCCAATGGTTCCAGGAGTATGCGGAGCCAAATCTGCGTATCAGGACGGTGGCCCGTCTCCATCAATTCGAGGATCGCACTTACACCGCCCTGGGCCATATCCGCCTGGACAAGCTGACCTCCCGGCACATCCAAAGCTTTATCAACAATTTAGGAGAGGACGGTATCAGTATCAGGAGGGCCGGGGCCAGGGCAAAAGAGCTTCCCCGCGATATCCCCCAAAAGGAACTTGCCAAACGAGCGGGCGTTGGCCCGTCCACGGAATCGTCGGCCTACCGGGGAGAGCGGGTAAGCCTGGACACCGCTGAGAAAATCGCCGCCGCATTAGGGCAGGATATGAAGAAGCTGTTCGCGATAGAGACTGCGAAAGAGAATCTTTCGCCTAAAACCATCCGCAATTACCATTCGTTCGTGTCCTCCATGCTGGGCTATGCCGTCAGGATGGGAATGATCCGGGACAACCCTGCCCGGAACGTCATCCTCCCGCCGCTGGACCACAGTGAAAAGGAGTGCTATACCCTGGAGGAAGCTCAGCGATTCCTTGACAGCCTGGAAAAAGCTCCAACGAAGTATCAGGCGTTTTTCGTGCTGGCAATCTACGGCGGATTCCGGCGCGGGGAGCTGCTGGGCTTAGAGTGGAAGGATATCGACTTCAAGGACCATATCATTTCCATACGCCGTACATCCTTGTACACGAAAGAAAAGGGTATTTTCACCGACACCACAAAGACGGCCAGGAGCCAGCGGACGTTAAAGCTCCCGCTCGCGGTGTTTGAGATTCTAAAAAAGCACCGTGCCGCACAGGCAGAGGAACGGTTGAAGCTGGGGGATGTATGGCATGATTCCGACCGGCTGTTCGTTAATTGGGACGGACGGCCTATGCACCCCAACACTCCTTATCATTGGTTGCGGGGGTTCTGTAAGGAAACGGGCCAGCGGTTCTTGGGTGTTCACCAGTTCCGGCACCTCAACGCCACATTGTTGATCACCGGCGGCACCGATGCCCGGACAGTGAGCGCCGCCCTGGGCCACTCGCAGACCTCCACAACGCTGAACATCTACACCCACACATTCCAGGAAGCACAGGCCCGAGCGGGCGAAGCTGTGGCGGCTGCGCTGGAGCGGAGCATTGCCAAAACCGGCTGATTTTTTGTCCTTTATTTGTCCTTTATCGTAAAGGACAAAAGTCAAAAGCGGCAAAAGGATATAAAAGGAAAAAATCTCAAAACCGTTGCAGTACAACGGTTTGCACGAGTTTATGGGAAGTTGTGAAAAGGATTCCAGCGGGTTCGAGTCCCGTCATCCGCACCATGGCGAGTGTTCTTATAGCATTTGAAAGATGCTGTAAGAACACTCGCCTTTTTTATATCAAAAGCGAGTAACAAGCAGATCGGGGATAAAATTTTCGCCGGTGCAGATAAGGTGAACACCACACTCTTTCAGTGTTTCCATAAGCCCGCAGGCGTCCAGAGGATTCCTGGTCAGACGTCCCAGCTTTCTCACCACCAGGGCGTCCATCCGCTTTTCTCGGGTGGCTTGCATAACTGCGGAAAAGCCGGGACGGTCTGGACGGATGCCGCTGCCTGTTTCGGCGGTTTCACCCACAATGGCATAGCCATGTTCTGACACCCAATGCCGCAGGAGATCCATTTGAGCTACTAATGTGATCCCATCATCATGGGCAACCCGGCCATAAAGCCACGCCCGTTTCTGTTCTGCCATGCCCCCTACCCCGCTTTCGTGTCAGGCTGATAGCTGACGTACACGCCCTTGCGGGTGTTCACGGTGATCTCCGGCATGGGGAGGGTCAGTTCTTCGGGGATGGTGATGGCTCCGATGCAGTTGTAGTGAATGGTGAGACGCTGCACCCATGCCCCATCAATCTTTTCTGCCTGATGAACCTCAATGTACTGCACCAGCTCATCCAGCATCCGCCGCGTGAGCTTTTTGGCCCGCGTGTACTTGCGGACAGCCGACATGAAGATATCCGCCGTCACAGCCTTGCTCCTGGTGCGCTCAATGCCCTCCTGCAAGGCTTTGATCTTGCTCCGCAGCTCCTTCTGCTCGTCCTCGTACTTGGCGGACATACGGGCGAACCGTTCCTCCGTCAGCCGTCCCGCCACCATGTCCTCGTAGATACGCTCGAACAGGGAATCAAGCTCCCTGTCGCGGGCGGTAGCGGCGTCCAACTCCTTTTGGATCACCCGGCGCTCGTCCTCCGCCGCCTGCTGGGTGAAGCCCATCATCATGGCGGCAAACTCCTTTTCATAGCGGCACACAAAGCGAGTCAGCCGCCTGATCTCGGCCAGCATCACCTGCTCCAAAAAGTCGGCCCGGATATAGTGGGTAGAGGGACACGTCCCCCGGTTGCCCTTGTAGTTGGAACAGTTGAAATACTCGATCTCCGGGTTGCCCTGGTTGAAATGAAAGTGGAGGTTGTTTCCGCAGTCCGCGCAGACCAGCAGGCCGGAGAACATATTCCGCTCCCCCTCGTGGGTGCGGCGCTTGCGGATCTTCCCCCGCTTTTCCTGGATCTTCTCCCAGGTGGCCCGGTCAATGATCGGCTCATGCACATCCTTGAAGATGGCCCAGTTCTCCCGGTCGTTCTCAATGCGGCGCTTGTTTTTGTAGGACTTGGAGTAAGTCTTGAAGTTGAGTACATCACCACAATATTCCTGCTGTCCCAAAATTTTGGTAACAGTAGAACCGCACCAATGACAGGGACCATATTTAGACGGTTTTCCAGCCTTCTGGACGCCCTTGGCCTGCCAGTAAAAACGCGGGGTCAGGATGTTCTCTTTACTGAGGGCGTCGGCAATCTGCACCACACCCATCCCGTCCAGGCTCATGCGGTATATCCGCCTCACAACGGCGGCTGCGGTTTCCTCGATGATCCACCGCTTGGGGTTATCTGGGTCCTTCTCGTACCCATAAGGCGGTGGACCCATCGGCTCACCGGCGTTCCCCTTGATCTTGTTGCTGATGCGCCGCTTCTTGGAAATATCCCGGGCATACCACTCGTTGAACAGGTTTTTGATCGGGGCCAGCTCGTTCTCACCCTCGTCAGTGTCAATGGCGTCAGACACCGCCACCAGCCGGATGTCGTGTTCCGGGAAAAATTCCTCGGTCAGACGGCCAACCTCAATGTAGTTCCGCCCCAGGCGGGAGAGGTCTTTGACGAACACCGCCGCAGCCTTGCCCTTCTCGATCTCCTGGAGCATGGACTGGAACCCAGGGCGATCCATCGTGACGCCGGAGATCCCATCGTCAAAAAAATGGACAAGGTTGGTGTAGCCTTTCTCCTTGGCAACCTTGGTGAGCAGCTTCTTTTGGTTCTGGATGCTGTAGCTGTCCCCATCCAAATTATCGTCGCGGGAAAGGCGCTCATAGAGGAACGCCGTGGCCTCGCGGCCTTTTTTGCTCTTTGACTGTTTCATCACAGCCTCCTTTCCGGCAGCCAAACAGCAGTATTTACGGGTTTACTTTACCACGTCTGGCCGGTAATGTCACGGATGCGGCAGTATTTATTGGAATGATGCGTCGGTACGCATCAGATTCAGCAGCAGCGTTGCCAGGGACGTTTCCCCGGCTTCCTGGAACACAGGCTGGACCACGAAGGTCCGGCCATCAAAGCGATAGGTAGAGGTCACATCCAGCGAATTGGGTGCCTCCCGCGCCCCAGCGTCAGGGGAAGAAATGTGTTTCATAAGTGCCTCCCATTGAATAGGAACAGCCGCGCCGGGATATAGCGGTGCCGCAAACATCTGCGGCCATGTCCTGGCGCGGCTGTAGTTTTCCGTTTCGATGCAGTTTCGCCGTATTTGCCACGCATCCCCGGCGAAAAGGGGGTATTGCCTCTTATTCATGGGTCGCCGCTGGCGCGGCTGTCATAACTCCACAGCGTCGTTCAAAACGTGCGCCGCAGGGTTCCGTCTCAAGTCTATGGACGGGCGTGAGCAAGTCTCATTGTCCCCCATGCAGGTCAATGCGTCCTGGACGCGACTCCAGTTTACAAGGGCTGCGTTGATCGCTCGTACAACTTGTCCATCCCCCCCTTTCACAAGCTGTCGTCCTGGCGGCGCACCCTATCCCGCTGCTGCATGGGTTTTGTACCCGCAATACCGTATATTCAGTTGTCGATGTACGAGTGAAGGGTGAAGGGAAAACGTGCCCTTCACCTATCGTCCTTAAAACGGGGTTTTGGTAGGGAGGTCATTCCAAATTTTTCAAAAAAGCAAGAAGTTTTTTCCTTGCTGCGGTCAGGCACTCAACAATGCTCGGATGCTGAACACCTTCAGCTTCTGCGATCTGCCGTACTGTCAAGCCGTTCACACAATGCAGCCATAGACGGCGGCGCTGTGTGGCGGTCAAACAGGTTTCAAGGGCCTTCATAAGTGAGCGGTATAATTCCCGGCGTTCCCGCAGTTCTTGGGCCTCGACCAATACATCCTCCGGCGATTGGCTTATAACTGCCCTCTCGGAGAGGCTGTGCAGTGACAAGGCGCGTTTGGAAAAGAGCGTGTCAGCGTTATCGGTTTTGTGGTAGTCATTGTCCGACCATTCTTTCCAACGCTGAAATTCCTCCGGGCTGGCAAAGTCCTCTAAAGTGAGCTGAACCAGCGTCCCCCAGGAATCTGTGTATATGATTGCCTCCGGGTCTATCTTGTTCAGAGCATAGTCGCTCTTGGGGTTAAACATCGTGTTACCTCCGTTTCGTTCGTAGGTGGGGCTGGGAAAGGTGCTGCATCGAAACGGAGGGCGGGCCTCGGCACCCACAGGAGCCGACAGGATTTGCTATTATTCGACAAAGCAGGAGGCTGGATACCCTTGGCGAGTATCCGGCCTCCTGCTTCATGGAATAATTTGTCTGTTGCCCCTGGACAGATTGGTCATGGTCCTGGGGACAAGAGAGCGCTTTGCTATCACAGATTTTTTTAATGCTTTGCCTGACTTTAGAGCAGGCAGACTAAATAAAAGGGCCATAGCTGCCTCCGAAACGGCAGTTATGGCTTTTGAGCATGAAAAGCGTTCCGCAAAGCTGCCGTTTTTTTTACAGCTCCCCGGAATGGACGTTTTCAAAAAATAGACTGATAGGACTTGCTTACCGGACTGATTGAGTGCTGTTATTCCTTATTCTGGACCGATAGAATAAGGTTGAGGTGACAAATATGTCGGAAAAGAAATTTACGCCAGATGAAAACTTAAATAAACTCGGAAAACAGGTCAGGCAGCTTCGTAAGGGCCGCAAATGGAGCCAGCAGAAGTTATCAGATGTATCGGGTCTCGCAGTACGGACGATTTCCCGTATTGAGCGGGGCGTGATGAACCCATCCTTTGAGGTATTGGCCGCGCTGGTTGATGTGCTGGGCATATCGTTTGATTTCCTGTTTACATCCCCTGACGAGCAGGACACTGACCTTCAAGAAATGATTGGGCTGTATCGGGCCTGTCCAGAGCAGGGACGGCGGCTGATTTTGGCGTCAACCCGCGCTTTGGTCCATGAATTGACGGATGCTGATGCCGCATACCAGCATGAAGGTTAAACGTAGCTTATCTAAAGTTAAGTTTTGGGAATCGCAAAGCCGATAACAGCAGTTCAAAATCTGCTTGTTATCGGCTCTGCGTCTATGCGTCTGGCTCTTTGATAACTGTGGTATGTAGTTGTGTTACGCTGATTAGTGTTTCCTGTTTGCACTTTGGACAGTAGAGCGGAAATTTTTCAAGTACAGTATCATCCCGTATCTTTATTCGTGTTTTGCTATTACAAGCAGGGCATAATACCCAATTTTCTTTGTCCAATGGCGTCACCCTTAAAGAAAACGGCGGCTTCAAAATGTATTTCAAAACCGCCGCTGGATAAAAAGGGTAGAGTGAGCGCACGAAATCAACCTGCCCGGCAACGGTTTTTTTCTTTCCCCGTCGGGCGGGGCAGGCTGTTGTCGCGTATTGAAACAAAAAGAAGCCGATAACCACAAGTAAAATTGCCTTGTGTGTTATCGGCTCTGCGTCTGTGCGTCTGGCTCTTTGATAACGGATATATTCAGTTGATGAACTTCAATCAGTGTTTCATGCTTGCATTTCGGGCAATACAGCGGGAAGTTTTCAAGAACCGTATCTTCCCTTATTCGCAATCTTGTTTTGCACCCACAGACAGGGCATAAAATCCATTGGCCTGTCGCAATAGGTTTTACCGTATCAATCATTGGGATGCTCCTGTATAGACGGTGTTCTGGTAATTGAAGTTCCGCACCGCATCTGCGTATGGCTCCATCATTTTCCATATCCCAGAACGCCTGTAATTATTCAATGTGGATTTAATGGCCCAGCGTTTACCCATCGGGAAGTAGCTTTTGAACACATCTGCAAGTAAAAGCATTTCCGCGCAGAAGATAATCTCGTCACTGTCTTGCCCGTCTTGAACGCCCGTAACAAATTCATCAATGATGGACGCAGATTGTGCCGTATTGATTGAGACAGATCGTTTCTTTCGGAACAGACCTCGCCGCCATGTAATACTGATATATCCTTTATGCGCCAGTGTGTTCAGCACATCATCCACAACGGGACGGATGCTTTTATAGGTTGCGCTAAAGCAATAATAGTCTAACCACCCACGCAGGCTTTTTGCAGAATGTCCGCAAATATTATCGTATAAGGTTGCCCAACACTCATTTACTGTACCTGATTTTCTGTCAGCCACCAGTTTATTGCCCCTGCCCACAGAGATATGTTTGGACTGCAACAATTCAAATAGGCCCCCTAACACAATCCCAGCGGTAAACTGGCAGGCCATAAAATCGGTGCGATTGCCTCCGCCGTAGAGCATGAGCAAGGTATATTTCTCGGTCATAGATAATTCTTTTGCCATAGTTTCTCCTTTCAAAATTGCTTTTTATGGTACACGGTAACAGTTGCCACAGCAGTTAGTAAACCTACAACCAGCGCCAGCAATGGAAAAAAGTATGTGATGGCCATATAGGGGGAACCAACCATTATATTTAGTCCGAGTTTCTTTACCACAATCAGCGCCGCCACAAAAATGCCTACCGGCACAACATAACAAAGGACGGTAAAGAAGTCTGCTTTAATCATCCCAAACTTAAAGAGGCAGAAGATAATCAGGCTGCCGCTAATGAGGGAAATGCTGAAAGCAACCGATACATACATGATAAACTGGGAAATATCCAGTGTGCCGGTCACAGTACCAGCCACATAGCTGATTGCGCCGCCGACGATCAGGCCAATCGCTGTAAGAAGAAGTAAAAGAACATACTTTTCAACAACAATGGTTGTGCGGCTCACTGGGGCGGTCAATTCAAATTTTGTCCAGCCAGCGGTTTCATCCATTCGCAGGCAAGTGGAGCAAATACCGCCGCCTGCTACTGCAAAGCCGATAACAAACAGTGAGGGATTTCCCTGCACCATAAGAAGCAGACCTACACAGACTGTTGTTACCAGTGTAGGGCCAATGTTTTTTAGCATATTGTAAAAGTCTTTCAAAATTAGCCCGCGCATTGTTGCACCCCCTTGATATACAAAAGCATGATCTCGTCAATCGTTGCATTGTCGATGACACACTTTCTATATTTTTGTGCGGCCTTTTCCTTATCGGCCACCAAAACCTCCCATTCAAAGTCTTTCTTTTGGTATGCCAAAATGTCACTTTTATCAATTTGATTAAATTCTTCAGTTCGGCAACGCAAAATCCCGTATTGATATAAAAGCGTATCTTTGGGCAAAGAGAAAATCACTTTTCCCTGATGGATAAATACGATATAGTCAGCTACTTTTTCCAAATCACTTGTGATATGGGAAGATAGCAAGACCGAGTTTTGCTCGTCCTGAATGAAATCCAGAAACACATCCAGAATTTCATCGCGCATGACCGGATCAAGGCCGCTTGTCGCCTCGTCCAAAATCAACAGCCGGGGCTGGTGGGATAATGCAACCGTAATGGACAGCTTCATCTTCATGCCCTTTGACAAGTCGCCAACCCGCTTTTTGCTATCCAGTGAAAAACGTTGACAATACTGTTTGAACAGGGCCATATCCCATCTTTTATACATCCCCTGCATGACCTTACCGAGTTGAGAAACGGAAAGATTTGCATGGAAGCAAAGGTCGTCAAACACCACGCCAATATCTTCCCGTGTCCGTTTGGAAATCTTAGTCGGAGAACCGAGAACAGAGATTTCTCCGCCCTCAATATCAATTAAATTCAGAATGGCCTTGATGGTAGTCGTTTTGCCTGCGCCATTCTCTCCAATCAGGCCGACTATACTTCCTTGTGGAACACAAAACGAAACATTTTGCAATCCAAAACCTGAATAACTTTTTTGCAGGTTTCGGACTTCAATGGCTGAACTCATTTTAAGCCTCCTCCGTGTAAAATAGTGTGAGCAGTTCTATTAGCTTATCTAAAGAAATACCGCTTGTCCTGCCAATTTCTGCGGCTTCCTGTAGGTGACTTTCCGCTTTGCGTTGCTGTTCTTCTTGAATAAAGTCACGATTACGGGCAGAAACAAAACTTCCACGGCCCACTGTCGTTTCAATAAACCCATCTCTTTGCAAATCTTCATACGCTTTTTGAACAGTAATCACACTGACATGAAGCGATTTTGCCATTGCACGCATAGAGGGAATGGGATCACCTGTTTGCAATTCACCACTCATTATCAGCGCCTTGATCTGCGAGGTTATTTGCTCATAGATCGGCTTGCTCGTGTTGCTGCTGATAACGATTTCCATGTTTGTCCTCCTTCCTAACTATAATGTACTTATCGTACAAGTACATTATAGTTAGGTTAATGTCATTTGTCAAGTGCAGGTGTTATGATGAAATAAAATACTACTATAAGTAAAATTGTATTTCGTTCTCATATTCACACTCGAAATATAGAATAATATAGGGTGATATGAGAATGTACCAATACGACAAACATCTTGACTTTCACGCGCTGGGCCGTGAGATCAAACGCAAACGGGAGGAAAAGGGCTGGACGCAGGAATACCTGGCCCAGCTTGTGGATCGCACCCCGCGCTCCATCATGTATATGGAGAACCGGGGCCAGAAACCAAGCCTCAATGTTTTTTACCAGCTTGTCACCCTGCTGGAAATTTCCGTGGATCAATTCTTTTTCCCGGACAAGCTCAACGGAGAGAGCACCTGCCGGAAACAGATAGATGTCATGCTCAATTCAATGGACGAAAAAGAGCTAACCGTAATGAAATACACAGCAGAGGGACTGCAAAAAGCCCGTGAAACGGGGGATGCGTAAGAGAAGCACGCGCCTCCGTTTTTTCATGCCATGTTGCGGGGGTGCGCGTTTTGGCAAGCAGGGCATGATGGTCCCATCATGCGAAAAATGGCCGTCCCGCCCCGGCGGGACGGCCATTTCTGCTTGTTGGTGGCAGCGCCCCCAAACCCCTTTGAACAGCTCTGTGCCGGAGCTGGCTGCGCGTCCCTGCGGGACGCTTTTTTTCGGGCCTGCGGCCCTCCCGGACGGTGGAAACGGTCAGCGTCCTTCCTGGCGTTCCGCCTCAATATCCGTTTCCGATTTGTCATAACCCATCAAGCGATCCACGTTGGCCTTGACCGTCAGCAACTCCTTCATCTCGTCCCTCGCTTTGCGGTACTCGGCATAGGCGGACTTCTTTTCGGCCAGGAGCGCGGCGTACTCGGCCTGCAAACTTTTCACTGTGGGCAGCTTTTTCAGCCCGGATTCATCGAAAAATTTCTTTGCCGCCTGATGTAACAGGATGTCGCTCTCATGCTCGGCCTTGAACTTTTTGGAGTACCCGGCCTTGCGGTAGGCCACATACACGTCTCGGGTCTTGGCGTAGTTGATGATGTGCGTTTTCATTACAGCGATCTCCGCCATGCGCTGCTCCGCGCCCTTGATTTTTTCGGACAGGTCATGATAGCGGCCGGAGGCGTCCGCCGCCTTTGCTTTGAGGTCGGCGTAGTCCAGCAGCCCATGCTCCGTGAGATAATTCAGGGTCTGGGCCATCTGCTTCAAGTTAAAAACACTGGCCCACCGCGCATAGCCCGCGCCCTTTCCGGCCCGGAGCTTGGCCTGGATGTCCACCAGCAGATTCACCTTCGGGGGGGCTGCCCGGTGGATATTTTTTGCGCCGGAGACATGGGTACGCTTTCCGGCGAGAACATCCAGCAGGGCGGTGATCTCATATTCCGGCCCCAGGCTGTCCCCATCCAGCCGGACAAATCTTTTCTGCCCCGGCGCTCTCAATCGGATGGATTTTCCCCGTGGCGAAACCTCAATGCCCGCCCCGGCCAGCAGCTTCAGCAGGCCGTCCAGGTCGGTGGGCTTTTGAGCAAGGGCCGTGTCGATTGCCGCCCGGAGACGATCCCGGTGGCAGGGCGGTTTATCTCCCAGCCACTTGTCATAGCTCTTGCTCCTGCCCTTGGGATGCTCCACGATGGAATATCCGTTTTCAATGCAAATGGTATCACTGAGCTTCCGCACCGCCCGACCCGAACCGAGGAAGTCCCGGAATTTCCGGGTGTGATCCAGGCTGGTGGAGTTCCAAATGATGTGATTATGGATGTGGTGGCGATCAATGTGGGTGCAGACCACAAAGGCGTGATTCCCCTTGGTGAAGCGACGGGCCAGCTCACAGCCCAGGCGGTTGGCTTCCTCCGGGGTGATCTCGCCGGGGACAAAGGACTGCCGGATGGCGTAGGCGATCACATCATCTGCCCCGCGCCGTCTGCCGGTCTTGGCAAGGTACTGCCGCTTGGCAAACAGGAACTCCGCGTCCGCGATCCGGCTGTCGCACTGGAAGCTGCTGATCAGCCTGCCGCCGTCCGTCTTTTGCGGATTCTCCACATAGTCGATGATATCCTGGATGGCCTTGCCCACCGTCCGGCTCTTGCCAGCGTGCAGGGATTCAATGCGTGTGGTAGCTATACGATGCCCTCCTTCACAAAGGGGACGGCTCACGAGCCGTCCCCTTCCCTCAACTGTTCTCGCAACAGGCGGCAAGCTCCCCGCCCATGCGCTCAATGTCCTGTTCCTCCTGGTCGGTCAAGTCCCGCTTATAGCCGTCGGTGAGCTGATAGCCCTGGTATTCCTCGTAGCTGGAGCGCAGCACGTCCCGCAGCTTTTCCGGGGTAAGACACAGCCGGGATGTCACCCAGTTATTTTTGCAGCTCTCCCAGTCCACCGCCAGATGGCCCCGGCTGGTGGTCAGCACCTCACAGGCTTTGTCCTCGGCCAGATAATCCCCGAAAACCTCCAGCACTTTTTCAAAAGTCAGCATTGTGACGATCACTCCCCAAAAAATTTCTATTACCAGCATAGCGCCAAAACTGCTTTTTTGCAAGGATGCGGCGGCGCTCGGATGCCCATAATTATTTTCCCCCAGCTTGGGCGGGATATTGAAGAACCACCTTTTTCTTTTGCTGTGCAAATTCCAGCGTCCTGGCCGCGCCGCCCCAGCTATGGAGGACGCCGGAGATCACCACATCGCTCTCGCAAACCATCCACTCGTTGCGCCGGACGATGGCGTACCGCCGGGGCACCTTTTCCAGCGGCGGGTAGGTGGTGCCGTCATAGCGGGAGGCGTCGATCGCCCGGTCAAGATAGGCCAGCACCAGGATCAGCTCAATGTGGGGATAGGTTTCCTTCTGCCGCCGAACCGCCGCCGCAGCCAAACCATCAAAGGCTCCATAGCCGCCGAGATAAAATGTGGTGGCCCCGCCCTCAATCAGTGAGGGGAGTATGACATCCAGCCATTTTGAAAAGCTGTCCGGCTTGTTGAGCTTGCTGTGGCCGCAAAATGTAACAGTCATTTCCGCTTGCCTCTTTTGCAACATACATATTAACATAAAGGGTAACATATAAAGCGCCCATGCACAAGCATAAAATATGTTTATGTGGAGGTGCCTTATGGAAAACGAGAGTTTAGTTATAAAGCCGAGGAAGCCAAAAGGGGAAGATGGTTATAAAGTGTTTTCAATCCGAATCAAGGAAGATATTGTTGCGAAGATTGATGACATTTCAACCCAAACGGGCCATAGCCGTAACGAGTTGATAAGCACTTTTATTGAGTATGCGTTAAATCGCTGTGTGATTGAGGCTGAGAATAACGAGTGATTTTGACAAGCGGGAAGCTGTGCCATTTTGAACAGCTTCCCGCTTTATTGCCCATCATTGAATTTTCGACAGCGAGGTCAAAATCTTCTGCGCCGCGTCCCACAGCCGCTCTTGGCCCTGGCGCAAATCCTCCATATCGGCGTCATAGACGCGCCCCGTCTCGTGGACGCGGCGGGTAAGCTGGTTGAGGTTGTTGCTGGACCGCCGCAGCAGGGACACCAGCTCCCCCAGTTCCGGCAGCTCCAGATTCACCACAAAGCCGTCAATCGCCATCTTGCGGAGGTACGCCGCCATGTTTGTGGTGCCGAGCTGTGCCATCTTCTGCTCGATCAGCGCCCGTTCCTCCGGGGTGACGCGGAATTTGAGCTGTACCTGCCGCTGCAAATTTGCCATGGTCACAGCTCCGGGTCTTTGGCCCTGCTCTTACCGGGGCTGGGTGGCTTGGGCGTGTCCTGCTGCTCGTGGAGCTTTTTCCGCACCGAGGGCCGACGCAGCACCAGGGGCTGGAAACGGTTTTCGTCCTGCCTGATCAGGGCATAGGTGCCCTTCCGCCCGTTCAGCGCGGAGAAGCTCAAGGACTGGAAGGGCAGCATCGCCATCAGCCGGTCATGATCTTTCGTCTTGGCCCGCGCCAGGAAGTCGGGGGAGATTTGGGCCATGTAGTGGGTTTTGTTGGGGCTGTTCGGCTCCGGGGCCTTCTGGAACTCCGCCAGAATCCGCGCCGCTTCCGCCTTGATGTCCTCCCGTTTGAGGGGCAGGGACAGCAGATATCCATGCCGCGCCTCGCTCACAAACAGGTTCAGAAGGCCGGGGTGACTGCGGGTGATCAGGTAGGAGGTATCCCGCCGCCCGCTTTCAAACGCGACAGGGATCGTCCGCGCCCAATCCTTGTTGGCACGGGACACGCGCCCATCCTGTTCCATGTCCTGCACGGTATTTGCCAGCACATAGAGCATCCGATCATAGCCGAACCGCTTCACCACATCCTGGACCGCCGCCGCTGTATTGAGGCGGTTGTCGCTGTAATGGTCAGCGATGGCCTGTTCAATCGCCTCTTTGCAGCCGATGTTGGCGGTATGGGACGCGATGTGCTGCGTTTCCTCCCCATGCTGGTAGGCATATTGAAAAGATTCTGTGTAAACCGGGGTTTTGTCCATCTTCATTCCCTCCCTTTTATGTTGTGTGGAACGTGCTTCGGACTTTTCCTGGGCCAGCTCCAGAATGTCCTCACGCACCACATCAATGAACAGATCCACCTTGGCGGGGTGGCTTTCCAGGGTACAGCTATCCCGGCCCCCGGCCATTCCGTACATCGGAACAGTGTTGGCCCAGCTTGCGTTGTGGCCGGAGAAGCGGTTATCAAGATTTTTCTCACGGACGGTATAGGCCAGAATGAACGCCACCTTCTCCGGGCCAAACTGCTTCAAAACGCTTTTGGCGGAATCCCTGGCAAAATTCATTCCATCCCAATTATCGTTGATGGCCTTGTCGATGGCGCACTTACAGTCAGTGAGAGCTTTCAGCGACGCCCGGTACTGCTCCAGCTCGCCGTTTTCCCGTGCATAGGCGGCGGGGTGTGGGTAAATTGGGGTCTTATCCATGTTGTGATCCTCCTTGAATAAAATCAGCCAGGAGGCCGTAACCTCCTGGCTGTCCGTTTGTTATTCTGTTACAGCTCCGGCCCATCCTTTTGAACGGTGGGCAGCTTGATGTGGAACATCCGGCAGTAGTCCCTTTGGGCTTCCAGCTCACACTCCGCAATCAGCTTCACAAAGGCTTCATCCGAGGGAGACCGTTTCCGCTGGGCCTGCTGCAAGGCGGTGATATAGTCGTGCCGCCATACCGGGGGGATGGACACAATACAATAGCCCTGGTTTATCAGGATCAGGTTCATCAGCAGCCGCGCCGTGCGCCCGTTGCCGTCCTGGAAGGGGTGGATGTCCACCAAGCGGCGGTGGGCATAGGCGGCGAACTCTACCGGGTGCATCGTCTCTTGCTTTTGGGGCAGCTCCGCCACAAAAGCGGCCATACACGCCGGAACATCCCCCGCAGCGGGGGGCACATACTCCGTCCCTGTGATGAACACCTGTCCCGTGCGGTACTGTCCGGCGGCATCCGGGTCGATGCCATGGTAGAACAGGCAGTGCAGGCGGCGTATCACGTCCTCCGTGATGGAAAGCTCCCCGCCACGGGCAACGGTGAGCATATAGTCATAGGCTTTGGCGTGGCCGGTGGCCTCGTAACAGTCCCGGATGGGCTTGCCCCCTACGGTGATGCCATCCTCCAGCAGCACCTTTGTCTCGGAGATGGTCAGGGAATTGCCCTCTAAAGCGTTGGAGCTGTAGGTGGTGCCGATTTTATAGTAGGCGTCCAGCTCCCGCACCTCCGATTCGGAGAGCGGGCGGTAGGCGCGGATCGCCGCCGCGTTGCGGTCAATTTTCGTCAAAAGGTCGCGGTTTTCCATAGTGCCCTCCCCATTCCACAGCACAGTTTGATGTAAATATTATACCATTTTTGCCCGCGAAACGCAACGGGAACGGCGCACAGAATCAGGTCTGTCACAGATCTGGCCCGGAGTGCTTCGGCGGCGTTCCCTTGTCCGGCCCCGGCTGGGCGGGGCGTTTCAGCTCATCCAGCACTGAGGGACGATCCCGGCCCTTTACGGCCAGCTTCTCGGTGCAGTCCTCGATCACGTCCCGGATATCGGCCAGTGCCAGCTCTCCAAGCTGTACGCCTACAACGGCCTGATGCTGTCCAGCGGCACGCGCATCGACGGCGTGGACATTGACCGCCCCCACCGGGTCATTGTGGTGGACAACCCCACCCGCACAGAGCATCTCGTCCCCGTCATCACCGTGGAGGACGATGGTTCCCAAGACACCACCCGGAGTTATCACCGGGTGGAGAAAAAGGCGGATGTGGAGATTACCTGCTTCGACGGCGAGGGACTGATCTCGCCCCGGTTCGCCGCGCAGATCGACCGGGTACTGTGCGGAGGCCACGTCCACAACTCGTTCCAGATCCGCCTGCCCTACGTCAAGGGTATGCTCCACCAGGTGGACTTCCACACCTTCCTGACCGACTGCGGCACCCGCACCATCACCGACCTGTGGGGTGTGGAACACCGGGCAAAGGACGTAGACGTCATCCTCACCCGCTCCCTGTGTAAGGGCTTGGGCTGGATGGCCGAGTGCGGCATGACTTGGGACGGTTACTGGGACGCCTTCCGGCGATACCGTCACGCGCTGTACATCACCAACGTGAGCAAGGAGAAGCCGGAGCAGTTCACCGAACTCAACTACCAGTTTCTCACCACTGTGTCCGTCCGCGCCGACGAATTCCGGCCCACCGACCTGCCGGACGGCTGGGATCACAGCCCGGAGGAGGACGAACGCCACTGGCTCACCAAGCAGACGGAGCTGGCCTACTACAACTTCCGGGTCAACGAGCAGTTTCGACGGGACTACTTTTTGCGGGCGCTGGAGGGGCGGCACTTTTGGGAGCGGGAAAAAGGACGGGACTACTACCTCGCCGCCGTCCTGAAAAAGAACCCGCGGTTCATCGCCGAGCCAGTGTACACTCAGATGCTGGACGACATGGCGGAGCACATCGTGAAAAATTATGCCGTAGGGCGGCTCATTGCAACCGGAGACAACCGCTACCTGTCCGGCGACCTGCTGGACTTTCTGGTCATGCTGTTGAATGCCCAGCAGGTACGCACTAAACGGGAGCGCACCTTTTTCGCCGTGGCACTTTCCAACGTCAAAAACTTTCCACAGGGTGCAGTCTACGCCCCTGGCGCCGTCTATCCTCAGCAGGAAGTGTGTACCCTCTTGCGCAATCCGCACATTGCGCGTAACGAGGAAATTCAGCTGTCTTTCTTCGATGACAAAAACAATATGCGTCAGTTCTATTTCCACCAGCTCACTGACGTGGTGATGGTCGATTCCAATATGCTGGCAGCGGAGCGGCTGGGCGGAGCGGACTACGACGGCGACATGGTCAAAGCCATCGCCGACCCCATCGTCAACGCCTGCGTGCGGCGCAACTACGATATCGACCGGTTTGAGAAATACAAATCGCTGGAGAACCGTGAGAACATCCCTCTGCTGATGATCCCAGCGGCGGAGTCTCGTATTTGCTCCGCCCATGACTGGAAGGCCCGGTTCGAGGCGGTGCGGGACACGTTTTCCTCCCGAGTGGGGCAGATCTGCAATGCCGCGCTGAACCGCAGCATTGTCGCCTACAACGAGAACTCGACAACGAGGAGCGCCAGCGGTGCCGGGAGGAGACGGAACTGCTGGCCATCCTCACCGGGCTGGAGATTGACTCGGCCAAAAGCGGGGTGCGGCCCGACCTGGAGGGATTTCTGGGACAGCGGACGGTGAAGCGGACACCGTTCTTGCAGTACAAATATCTGGTGGAGCACACCTCCACCCGGCGGGCCTGGTACGACCCCACCCACGCCGCGAAGCTCAAGGCGTTCTTCCACAAGGTGGATTGGAGCCGGGTGGACTCCAACGTGGAGCGGCTGCCCTACCTGGCCCACCAGTTGAAAAAGCACACGCCGAAACTCAAGGCCATCCCCGCACAGGACGGGGAGCTGTTCACCTTCGCCGTCCAGCCTGATTGGCAGAATAAATTGGACAAGGGCACTTTGGACACGGTGGCCGCCCTGCTCAAGGACTACGAAGCGTGTTTGTCCCGCGTCCGGGCCTGCCGGGCTCCCGTTCGGAGCAAAGGCCGGAAGAACGATGTGGAACGCATTCTCTTTTCCCGGGGGCAGGAGGAGGATTGGGACGCGGACGAGCTGTATGCCCAGCTGGGCGAGCTGCCGCCGGAGCGGGTGGCGGAGGTGCTGGAAGCCCTGCGCCGGGAGGAGTGGCAGTTCTTAGACGCCGATGCGCGGGAGCGGTTTCTGCTGGAATGGCTGCCGGAATTTGAGGATCTGTTCGACCTGCTGACGGATTTCCGCTATGGCGGGCATCGGGTGCTGTGGGATATCCTGCTGGACATCGACCAGGAGAACACCGCCCAAGACCGCAAGCGGCTGAACCGGGATGGGGATTCCCCTGCCTTCGCCGCCATGATGGAAGCGTATCAAAAAAAGACGGCCTCCCAATCCTACCGGGACGCCGTCTCTGCCAAGTGCCGAGAGCTGATGGAGCAAATTGTGAAGCCTGTGATTGCGGTGCGGTACGTGGTGGCCTTGGGCAAACGCGGGCTGCTGTGGGAGCTGCTGCCGGACGCAATTCTGCCCAACGTGTTGGAGGTGCGCCATGCTGAAT
>ERZ808051.793-NODE-793-length-28126-cov-4.264644_pt1 | contig 28126 bp, 20 predicted proteins | sample MGYA00380199_ERZ808051 | MGnify/ENA primary metagenome ERZ808051 (study PRJEB31490, sample SAMN06133391) | mouse gut metagenome | isolation source: J11 | host: mice | place: China: Chengdu | collected 2015-05 ...
CTATGTGACGGAATTTCTGGTGATTTATACGATTGTATTCTATACCTACGGAATTGCTCTGATGGACGGGAAGTTCTCTCTCTCTTCCCTTAAGACAATGCTGAATCCCGGCATGATATCCGGTGTTGCGGCGCTTCTTGTCATCATATTAAATATCAGTTTTCCGGGCTTCATAGCCACGGCCGTGACCTATCTGGGAAATGTGACCTCTCCCATGGCCCTGGTAGCCGTGGGCTTTGCCCTGGCCAACACGGATCCGAAACGGATCTTCTGCCAGCCGAAATTGTATGTATTTTCCGTAGTTAAATTGCTGGTTCTTCCTCTGCTGATGCTCCCGCTGCTGCTTCTGGCCACCCATGACCGTTCCCTGATCTCCGTATGCATGGTCATGTTCGGCATGCCCATCGGCAATATGCCTCTGATACTGGGGAATCAGAAAGGCATTGATGGCAGCACCTGCAGCGCTGCCATCATACTGACTACCATTCTGTGCGTGTTCACCATTCCCGTACTTCTGGCAATCGTGAGCTAATCCCGCCGTCCTCCGGGCGGTTCCTGCTCCTCGTCCTGCCAGAACCGCTCTCCGGGACTGTCCTCCTGTTCGCTGACTGTGTTCAGCGCTTCCTCCACCAGCTTGATCATTTCCCAGATAGAGCGGAAATAGACTGTCTTGTTCTGGTCCATATAGGTGGCTATGGCGTAATGGGCGGACAGGTGCTGTTTGTAGCGGATGGCGGCGTCTTTCGTGACGGGCTGTCTTTCCAGGAAAGCGGCAAAGGCTCTGATGTCCCGCATGTATTTTTCTATGGTGGCTTTGCTTTTCTCTTCGACCTGCAGGCTGTCTTTGAATTGGCCTATGATCGGGTTATCTATTGTAAGTCCCATTTGGGCCCTCCTCGTGCCCTGCCTTTGGGGGGCAGGGGAAAATACATCTATGGCACAATGTCCTTATTCCTGGCGCGGAACGGCCTGGCCATAGGTACCATGTACGATGCTGTGCACATGGTACCATTCTTTTGGTTGTTTGTCACCTTCTCTTTGTCTGTGGGCGGCACAGGGGGCGGGGCTTTGGGTTTTGCTGCTTTTAGAACACAAGAGCCGCTGTATGGAGCCATGAATCCATACAGCGGCTGGTTTTTATATTTATAGGGTTATAGATTTACAGGGCTATTCCTATGGCGTATTCCTCGTGGTATCCCTTATAAAATTCCTCCCAATAGCTGTCCTCCATCAGTTCATGCAGAGTCTGGCACATATGTATTTCGTCCGCTTTATGCATATCATATTCTCCTTACTCTGTTTTATACTTTGGTATATATGTCTTTCGCCTGCCGATACTCTTCCAGAGTCACTCCCATTAGCATGCAGGCACTTTCCACAGAACATTGTATTTTTTGCATAAGGCTTTCTGTAGTTTTTATTATCCGGCAGGCATCGCCCTCAAGTCGGCTGTCTTCCATATTGTCTATGTCCAGCAACACAGGTTCCATAATCTGCGCTGTACAAACATATCTTAGGAATTCAACGAATTCCTCCTGTCCACCCTCCAGTACTCGTCTGGGGGGGCGTTCCTGTTATATTTTGGTGTATATTTTTTTCGCCTGGCGGTACTCTTCCAAAGTCTTTCCAGCCGCTTTGCAGGCTTCTTTCAGAGAACACCGGCTTAATTTCATGATGTTCTCTATAATTTCGATCCTTTCACGAGCTTCTCCCTCCAGTCTGCTATCCTCCATTAGTTCGCGTATGGCTTGGCACATATTGTAGTTTCCTCCCTCGGTTTTATAAGTTTCTTCGTTTCCGTTGAATTTATTTATCCCCATGAGCACGCCGAGCGTCTGGGCGGTCTCTTTGTCCATGCTTTGGTAGGCCGGGTCGCCGGACAGAAGCTCCATCAGCCGCTTTTTGTCCCTGCGGCAGGGCAGGATGGTGAAGAGGTCGCGCAGGGACGTGCGGAACCCGGAGCAGTCCAGGGACTCGTTTACGCAGACTAGGTGCAGGGGGTAGTCCGCAAAGCATTCCTCCCACTCCCGCGTCCCGCTGCTTTCCGGCTGGCCCGGTCGGCTCTCTCCGAAGTCCATCATGTCTTTCAGGCTCCTTGGGCCATCCCAGGGCTCCGTACCATGGTAGAGGCAGAGGGTGTACACCGGCGCGAAGCGCTCCTCTTTCCGCACCTTGTCCAGGCGCTCCCCGGCGCTTTCGTACACTTTCTCCCCAGTTCTCTCTCTGGCTTCGTTGGCCCTCTGGGCCTGCTGAATTTGGCGGCCGTACTCCCTGCAGTCGTAGTCCATCACCCGCCAGGGCATGATGCCGCTCGCCTCGCTCTGGCTCTCCACTGCCAGTATCTTCAGTTCCCTGCCCGACTTCAGGCGCTTCTTCACGTCCCGGATCCGCCCGCTCTTCTCCCCGGGCTTCCCGTGGTACACCTCCGATGCCTCCGTCAGTTCCTCCGGGTTCACTACCTGCCCTCCTCCAAAGTACAGCTGGTTGAACAGGTCTGCGAACCGATAGTTATCCTCCAGATAGGACAGCATTGCCTCGTTTTCTACTCCCATTGTCATTCCTCCATTCCGGCAGGAATGTATGTGTGGTTGCCCCCATCCCTGCCGTTTTCCTTTGCCTTGTCTACAATTGCGCTTTTTCCAGTGATAAACGGCTGAGACGCCATTCAACATCAGAAAGTACAGAACCTAAGATTGTGGTGCTTTAGGTATAGGATAATATATAAGGCGGGCGGTTGTCAAGGACAAATCTTGGAGGAGTCTCCCTGTTGTATTTCCGGCAGTTTCCAATTGTAATATTAAGGAAGACATTGGCAATGATGAGAAAGGGGAATGTTTCGTGCACGATACAGAATGTCAGAGAAAAGAAAACGTCAGGAGGATTTACAGCGCTTACGAGGTTTTCGGCCAATTGATGATGACTTTATGCGCTTAGACCGATATCACTCTAATTTCTAAGAAAAGAACCGGAGGTGGGTTGAATAAGAGGGCAATCTTTTCTGCCCCCCTTATTCAGCACACTTTCGGTTCTTTCCGAATTGAACAAAGTCGCGTCCGGTATGGGGATTCAATGTCCCCTGCTTCCATCGGCCTGTGCCTTATCGTCTTTCCTGAACCGTCTCAGGAACTCGCGGCAGCCGATCAGGTTCCTGCATATGGGGATTAGCTTCCGCTTGTTCTGGTTGCTTAAGATCCCATAATGCCGTATCCTGACAAAACCCCCCTCTTCCACTCCAGGCGGTGCAGCTCCCCCTGTTTTTGCATGTCTGCGAAACCGTTCTGGCGTAGCGCCTCGTAGAGCACGATGGCCACGGAGTTGGAGAGATTCAGGGAACGGATGGTGGGAAGCATGGGAATTCGGATGCAGGTCTCTTCATAATCCACAAGAATCTCCTCGGGAATCCCTGCGCTTTCTTTGCCGAACATGATGTAGTCGTCCTGTTCAAAGGCCGCCTCCGTGTAGGAACGCCTGGCCTTGGTGGTGGCCATCCAGATTCTGGCACCGGGATGGCTCTCCCTGAATTCCTGAAAATTCATGTAGCGGTGGACATCCAACTGATGCCAGTAGTCCATTCCGGCCCGCCGAATGGACTTTTCGTCCAACCGGAAGCCTAAAGGCTCTATCAAATGCAGGGACGTACCTGTAGCCACGCAGGTACGTCCTATGTTTCCCGTATTTCCCGGTATCTCCGGCTGGTGCAGAACGATATGCATTATCCCCGCTCCTCCCGAAGCTTCTTCAGGAAGTGTTCCAGTCTGCCCATGGCGGTTCTGAGGTTCTCCAGTGAAGCGGCGTAGGAGATGCGCAGATATCCCTCCCCGCAGTCTCCGAAAGCGGTCCCGGGCACCACTGCCACACCCTCTTCTTTCAAAAAGCGCATGGCGAACTCGTCGCTGGTCAGGCCGTACTCCTTAATGCAGGGGAAGATATAGAAAGCGCCGTAAGGCTCAAAGCACGGCAGCCCCATCTCCCGAAATGCATGCACCAGATACCGCCGCCTTTGGTTGTAAGCCGTACACATCTCTCTCACATCGTCGTCGCCGTTTTTCATGGCCTCTATGGCCGCGTACTGGCTGGTGGTAGGCGCGCACATAATGGCGAACTGGTGAATCTTGGTCATCTGCTCTAGGATGGCCTCCGGGCCGCAGGCATAGCCCAGCCGCCAGCCGGTCATGGCAAAGGCCTTGGAAAAACCGTTGATCAGTATGGTACGCTCTTTCATGCCCGGAAGTTCCGCAATGGACACATGCTTCTCTTTATAGGAAAGTTCAGCATATATCTCATCGGACATGACATATATGTCATGTTTTAAGATAACCTCCGCAATGGCCTCCAAGTCCTTTCGCTCCATGATGGCCCCGGTGGGATTGTTCGGAAAAGGCAGCACAAGAATCTTGGTCTTGTCTGTGATAGCCTCCTCCAGTTCTTCGGCCGTGAGACGGAACTCATTCTCCTCTTTCATGTTGATGTACACAGGCTTCGCCCCCGCCATCACCGCGCAGGGCCCATAGGACACAAAGCTGGGCTGGGGGATCAGCACCTCATCCCCGGGATTGATCATAGCCCGAAATCCTATGTCAATGGCCTCGGAGCCCCCTACGGTCACCAGGATCTCTTTCATGGGATGCTCATAGCGGATGCCCTGCTTCCGGTACAGATAATTTGCGATTTCCTCCCGCAGCTCTTTCAGTCCCGCATTGGAGGTATAGAAAGTCTTCCCTTTCTCCAGGGAATAAATGCCCTCGTCCCGAATGTGCCAGGGAGTGTCAAAGTCAGGCTCGCCCACACCGAGAGAAATGGTGTCTTTCATCTCCTGGGCAATGTCAAAGAACTTCCGGATGCCTGACGGCTTTATGGCTACAACATTGTCTGCTAACGGATTCCTCATGGGGTGATCATCTCTCTTTCATCTTCTTTTTTCCTGGAAAGCACCGTACCGTGGTCCTTGTATTTCTTCAGGATAAAGTGCGTCGCAGTACTGATCACGGAGTCCAGTGCAGACAGCTTTTCCGACACGAATGAGGATACCTCCCGCAGGGTCTTGCCCTCCAGAATGATCATCAGGTCATAGCCCCCGGACATCAGGTATACGCTCTGCACCTCCGGGTACTGGTAGATACGCTGTGCAATGCTGTCAAACCCCTGGCCTCTCTGGGGTGTCACCCGCACCTCGATCAACGCGGATACCTTTTCCCTGGAGGTCTTCTCCCAGTCAATCATGGTATGGTATCCGCAGATGATGCCCTCCTGTTCCAGGGCTGCCAGCTCGTTTGCCGCCTCTGCCTCCTCCACGCCCAGCAGGACAGCCAGTTCTGCCAGGTCAATCCGGCTGTTCTTCTCAATCAATGCCAGCAATTCTTCTCTCATTTGATGTCCCTCTCTTTTCTTGTAATCTGATAGATTCCGTCCCGCTGCGGTCTGTCCAGATAGCGGATTTCCTCTCCGTTCGTCAGGATTCTGTCATTGCCCCGGGTAAGCTTCCCCGCCGCTGCAGCCGGTATCCCCGCCTCCTGCAGCGCCCTGACCAGCCCGCCTCCGTCCCACGCTGTCATGATCAGACATCCGCCGGACAATAGCTCGTAGGGATTCGCGCCGCAGTACTCGCATACCTCCACGGTCTCCTGGCGCAGGGGGATTTTCCTCAGATCCAGGGAGAGTCCGGCGCCGGCTCCCTCCGCCAGTTCCCACAGAGCGCCCAGGATACCTCCCTCCGAGGCATCGTGCATGGCGCAGACGCCGAACGCACACGCCGCCTGCGCCTCCGGCAGCACGGACAGATACCGGTCGAATCCCGCCGCTTCCTCCACCAGCCAGGCCGGATACCGCTCCAGGAGCCGCTCTCTGCAGCTTTTGGCGATCTGCGCCGTGCCCTGGAGCCCGGCCCATTTGCTCAGGACGATATCCTGCCCCGGCGCTGCCGCTTTTGCGCTGTGGTCTTCTTCCGGTGCCGTGCCGTAAGCCGTCACCGTGGCCAGGGGAGCGGACACCGCCGCCGTAATTCTCGTCTGTCCCCCGGCAAGATCTATGGACAGTTCCTCGCATTTCTCCTGGGCCCGGGCCATCAATTCCCTGATCCCCGATTCCTCCATGGTCCGGGGCAGGAACAGGGCGGGCATCACTGCCACAGGACGAGCGCCCCCTGCTGCCAGGTTGTTGACTGATTTCACGATCAGATCCGCCAGAGATATCCCCATATCCTCTCCGGTCAGAGCGGCGGCTCCATGCCCTCTTTCCGGTCCGGTCCACAGCACCGCCTCCTGTACGCAGACAGCGGCATTTTCCTCCGGGGGAAATGCGAAGATGGCGCAGTCTCTTCCCATGCCTGCGCCACTTAACACTTCCTCTCTCTTTGTCCTGATCTGCCCCAGAACGGAACGCTTCATGGCATTCACAGACAGTTTACCGCTTTTCATTCCCGGGGAGGCGGCCGAGCGGGCCTGTCCCCCGGGCAGCGGATTCCCGTGCATCACTGCGCCCCTGCGGCAGGATCGACGGCCGGGTCTGCGGGAGGAGGCGGCAGAAGCAGTGCAAGCACGTCCCTCACATGCTGTATGCTGCCGGTACCGATGGCAGCCAGGATCTCCTCTTTGGCCACGGGATCTTCCGTTGCGACTCCCACCCTGGCGCTCTTGGGCACCATCCGATAGCTGCTGCTGTTTATCTGGGTGCGCTCCACCTCTATACCGTCCTCCCGGACGATTTTCCACAATTCCGCCCGGTAGCCTATATGCACGTTCCCCTCGTCGGCCACAATATAGCCCAAGGGCTGTCCCTCATCCGCGGTGATACTGTCCGTGGTAGGGTTGATGACCTCCAGAATCTTGCTCTCATAGCTGACTTCCCGCCCGGGGTCCCTGGTCTCTTCGCCATAGATGGTAAAAGTCAGCTTCTTGCCCTCGGTATGCCCCTCTATGTAGATCGGGCAGTCCAAATTGTTCACAAACCTGAAATCCTTGTCCGCGCTCTCGGCAATGGCCGCATCCGCCGACGGATCCACGTATGTCACGATCATGGTATGGTTAGAACGCTCCGTAACCTCCAGCTCTGCCAGCAGAACCGTATTGTACAGCGTGGTGGATACCTGGCAGATGCCGCCTCCCATACTGTCCACCACCTGGTTGTTCATAAACGATCCCGCCATATAGTACCCGTTCTCCGCGGTGAAAGGCGTCACGCAGTCAAGCATGGAGAACTCATCCCCGGGATACAGGACCGTGCCGTTGATCAGCTCGCAGCCATTGGCAATGTTTTCGCTTCTGTTGAAGTTAGAACTGCCGTAGGAGGTGGTAAAAGTGCCCAGTACGTCTTTCACCTTGGAAAGCTCCTCCGCGTTGCCTCTGGGCTGTGTCACTTCCACGACCAAAGGTATGCTGCAGGGCTGGCAGTCCCACCCGCCGGCCAGGAACTCGCGCACTTTGTCAAAAGATGCCTCCACGTCCAGCGCATAGCCCGTGTTGCCGCCTACTACCCGAAACTCTTCATTCTCACGCACCAAAGCGGCATCCACCGCTTTCACGTCGTATTGAGCGCATTCTTCAATCAGGATGTCCGTCAGTCCCTGAAAGTCAAAGGAGAGCTCCAGGGGATAGACCAGGTTCTCCCGCTCCAGGTCTTTCAGAATCTTATAGCGCTCGATTACATTTCCCTGGGTCCCCACCTCCAGAGCCTCGGTGATGACGTCCTGATTGGCCCAGGAGATTCCCAGCTCTCCGGCGGTCACAGGCACCTCATTGTCCTCTGCGGCCAGCAGCGTAATCTCCGTCTCCCGCAGCGTCTCCACATAAGCGTCCACAGCCTGAGCCGCCTCCTGGGCCGTCATGCCGGACAGATCCACATCGCCCACAAAAATCCCTTTCTTGATGGTATCACCATCTTTTGCCGCTGCCGTCAGCCCCGGCGCCAGCATAAGGGTCAGCATAAGAGCGCAGATGCTCCCTCTTCTCAACCATTTTCCCATTATTCTCTTCCTTTCCTGTCATACTGTCCGCGGTGGCGCGGCAGTACCGTTTTCAAATCAAAGTGCCGTTCATGCAACTGCTCAGCGCGTTACTCTTCACGGGTGCTTCCGCTATTGAATTAATACAGCAAATATGTTACAGTGGAAGCAATCATTGCGAGGATCAGCAAAGTGACGATGATCGCAGAGATGCGCCGGGTTGTTTTTTTGTTATTCATATGAAACATGGCCTGCTCCTGACTGTCAGAGAACGGCCCGTACCTCTCCCAGGCGCTCTCCGGCGAATACTATCTTTCGAAAGGATATTATATATGAATATCGGTTTTTTGGCAAGTTTTATTACCTTTTCCCTGCTGGTTTATTATAACATCAAGAAAGGGACCAAGCGCAGCCGCAGGCGGGAAGCGGAATTCTGGGCCAGGGAGTCCGCGGCGAATTCTGTCCGGCGCAAATCCTTAGACGGTCTGCCGTATATCAAGATCCCTCTGGAAAGTTTTCCCACCCATCTGCTTCAGGACAATAGCCAGGTCCTGGAGTGCATTGAGGTCATGGAGTCCCTCTCCGACAAAAAAATCCTCAATCTCACCGGCTGGACCAACACGGACTTAAAGCTGGAATACGGCACTGCCAACATCACGGCCCTGTCCGAATATGACCAGAATTATACCCTGCTGGCCCGCACTCTGCAGAAATGGGCGGATCTGCTGACGGAGGCGGACTATGGGGAGGAGGCCGCCGTCCTGATGAAATTCGCCGTCAGCACCAACACGGATGTAAGCCGCACTTATTATCAGCTGGCAGATTATTGGGCCTCGAAAAAAGAGTGGGGGCAAATAGAACAGCTTCTGCACACTGCCCGGGGGCTGCGCTCCTCGAACCGGGGGGCTATCGAGCGCTATCTGAAAAAGCTTCTCCCCTGACAGGGAAGCCCTGGCTTCGCCGGCATGCCCCAGTGTCATTCTATGCGGCTTTCTCCTGCGGCAGAATCGGATTTCCGGGGGTACGGCCTCAGCCGCAGAGTCAGACTTCTGAGGGTGCGGCTTCCACGGCGGAATCAGACTTCCGGGATTTTGGCCTTAGCCGCAGAATCAGATTTCTAAGGTTGCGGCTTCCGCGGCAGCACCTGCACGAATGCCTCATGGTTCAGCGGGCTGCGTTTTTGATAGTCGAACAGAACAAGGTTATATGCCGTACCGTCCTCCTCCGATCTCACGGCCCTCTCCTCTGTCCACGCCTTGTCCCACACAGGATAGACAAAAGGCTCCAGATGGGTCATCCTGGCAAGCTGTCTTCGGTCATACTCCCCGTAATTGGGCAAATACTTCCGCTCCTTTTCCTCCCTGCGGTAAAAATCCCTGACCGCCTCTCTGACATCCTCCCTCTCCGGCGCAAACTCCGGCCTGCTCTTGAGGTTCTCCCGCAGATACATGTCAAAAGTCAAAAGCTCCCGGTAAATTTCCCGCCGCTCCCCATCGTATGTCACGGCAAAGTCAAGCAGCGCCTGGTACCGGTAGACCCGGGCAGGACTCGCGGTGAAATATCCCCTTTCTTCGTAAAACTCCGCCAGCGCCTCATACATGGCAAAGGGGCCGGGGAATGCTTTCTCCAAAAAAGGCAGGGTGTGGGTGAACTGGCCGCTGTTGTAGTAGAGTTCCACCATCTCTTCAATGTGTTTTAGCCGCAGCATGTCCCGGTAGGACAGCCATTTCGTGCAGAGCACCTCATAGGGAGGCTGCTCCAGATATTGAATGCCGTACTCCCCCGCGCGCTCCCACATTTCAGAGCCTTTCAGGACTTTCAGGAAGCCCAGCTGCAGCTGATGGGGATGCATCCCATAGACCCGGTCAAAGGACCTGCCGAAGCTTTCGTAGTCCTCGTAGGGCAGTCCGGCGATCAGATCCAGGTGCAGGTGCACGTTCCCGCCCTGGCGGATGGCTGCCACTATGCTTTCCAGCTTATCCACATCCATGACCCGGCGGATGGCTTCCAGGGTCTTTGGGTTTACTGTCTGGACGCCGATCTCCAGCTGCGCCAGCCCCGGGCGCAAGTCATTCAGCAATGCTATTTCATCCTCTCGGAGGATATCGGCTGAAATTTCGAAGTGGAAATTTGTGACACCATTGTCATGTTCCCGGAGATAGGACCAGACGGCCATGGTGTGGGCATGACTGCAGTTGAAAGTGCGGTCTATGAATTTTACCTGTTTTACCTTATGGTCCAGGAAAAACCGGAGTTCTTTCTTTACAATGCCCATATCCCGCAGCCTCACCTGTTTGTCGATGGAGGACAGGCAGTAGCTGCACCGGAACGGGCAGCCGCGGCTGCTTTCGTAGTACACAATCCGGTTCTCAAAAGGCGCCAGGTCGTCATACAGGAACGGGATGGCGCTTAGGTCTGTCAGGGAGCGGCATGGGGTGTAGCCTGTGGGGAGACACAGGCCCGGGATGTCCGCCAGGCGCCCGGCATCACGGCCCGTCCATTGGCGCCGGCCATTTGCTTCGGCTGTTGCAATCGGACATTTTCCCTCTGAGAAATCCTCTGCTTCCATGTCCCCCCGCCCGGCTGTCGCGATGCTTTCCGGCTCCGTGTCCCCGCACCCAGCTGTCGCGATGCTTTCCGGCTCCATGGCCCCGTACCCGGCTGTCGCGATGCTTTCCGGCTTCGTATCCCCGCACCTGGCTGTCGCGATGCTTTCCGGCTCCATGGCCCCGCACCCGGCTACCGCGATGCTTTCCGACTCCGTGTCCCCATACCCGGCTGTCGCGATGCTTTCCGGCTCCGTGTCCCCGCACCTGGCTGCCGCGATGCTTTGCGGCTCCATATCCCCCCGCTTGTCTGCCGTCGCACCCGCCACATAATACCCCAGAAGCTCCCGGAAAGTGGCCTCTCCCTCGCCCACCATAATACCTGTCAGCTGCGGATATTTCCTCAAAATGACATCTGCGTCATATGACACCTCCGGGCCTCCCAGCCAGATCTCCGTATCGGGCAGGAGCTTGGGAAGCTCCCCCAGCAGCTCCCGCACCAGCCTCCAATTCCAAATATAGCAGGAAAACCCGATCACATCAGGTCTCCTGCCATAGAGATCGGCAAGTATGTCTGCCATAGGCTGATTTATGGTATACTCCGCCAGTTCCACATATTGGCGCAGTTCTTCTCCCGCATAAGCCCGCAGGCTGTATATGGCAGGATTCGAATGAATGTATTTCGCATTCACCGCCGCCAGCAAAAATTTCATTTCACACCTCCCGCAGATTGCCCGTCACAGCCCGAACCGCTCCGCCAGCTTCTCCCACTCCGATTCCGGCGCCTCGGGCATAGATGCAAGCCCCAGCTCCTTTGCCCGCTTTTCCATGGCCAGGATGCATCGGAAGAAATAGTTGACGCCCGTCACCAGGCTCTTCTTAATGGCTTTGTTGAGGGTCATGCCCATCTCGTCCACGCCGCTCTCCCCAAAGGCCTGCAGATAGGCCTCCACGTCATAGGGAATGGACAGGAACTCCGCATCCCACTTTTCCGACACTCCTGTCAGAATGGCGAACTGTGCCCGCCGGCCCACGCCGTCTACGGCAAAGCCCAGAGAACCCGGATTGATATAGGTGACGCCATAGAGGCTGTCCATCTCCTGGTGGTGGCTGTGACCGCCCAGCAGACAGGAATAGGGCAGTTCCTTTAAGACTTTCTCTTTCAGCCCCGCCTCCTCATGCACATTCCCCCGAACCCGGCCGGGAGTGCCGTGACACAGATATAGGGTCGGACAGCCCTCCAGGCACAGCTCCCTCTCCGTGGGGAGGGAGGCGAAAAATGCCAGATCCCGGTCAGTCATATGCTGCAGGGTGTAAAATAGGGTGCCGTTGGCGGAGGAGGGTCGCCATCCCTCCCGATTGTCCCGGTTGTTCAGGAGATAGTCCTCCCTGTTGCCCCGCAGCATCCAGCATGTATGGTTCTTCCGCATCTCATACAGAAGCGCCATGGTGCGCTCCGGGTAGGGGCTGTCCGTCACATAATCTCCCAGACAGATAATGCCCTCCACCGGGTGCAGGGTAATATATTGCAAAAAGGCCTCCAGCGCCTTGTAGTTTCCGTGGATGTCGCTGATCAGCGCGATTCTCCTCATGTCATGCCTCTCCTTTCCGCTCCTGGGTCATCACACGGCCGAAGACCTTGTCACAGGGCCTGGTCCGAAACGGATTCCCCGTTATAGCGGTTCGGGATCCTGCCAGCCGGCTGCACAAAAGGAGTCTTCCACGGCATACAATCCCCCGCGGCGCGCTCCTCCCTCAGGCGTCAAATCCGGATATGCTCTCCAGCACTGATCCCGATTGCCGGTACATCAAATTCTTTGGAAAGAAATGATATTCATGGTTTCGCGCAAACATGCAAGCTAAGAGGATCCCATATGGCATATTCTACTATAAATACCTACACTTTGAAATGGAAAATTTTAACTTTTACAAATTAATTTTCTAAATTTTTGGATATTTCCGTTACCTCTCCCCTCGCTTTTTCAGTCTCAGGAAATGCCATAAAGCCATAATCGCCAGCAAAGCTCCCGCCGCACGGGCAATTGCGGAAAACCGCGGTGCATTGTCCCCGGTCTGCGGACTGCGCAGGGCATCCCCGCTATCGCCCTGGCTTTCGGATGTGGTCGGGCCAGAGGATCCGCCGGGGCGGTCAGGCGGCGTGGTTTCGGCAGGTCTATCCGGCTCGTCCGGGCCGCCCTTGGCCTGGATTTCGAATCTGCCGGAGGTCTCGCCGTCCAGGTAGAGGAAAGTCAGGGTGTGGGGGCCTACCGGGAGGGTGTCCAGATAGCTTTCTTTCAAGGTGACAATGGTGCTGCCGGACTCCACTGTATAGTGCTCCGCGTCCACAGGCTCTCCGTCCACCAACAGGCCCTTGAACTTCTCCACCGCCCCGTTCGCCCGGAAAGCGATACCTCTTTCCGTCTCCTGGCTCCACTGGCTTCCATCGCCCTCCAGGATCCTGTAATCCCTCAGGGCGGCCAGAACCTCCTCCAGTTTCTTGGCATCCACCAGAGACTTCTCGTGGTTCGTCAGGGACTCCAGCTTGCTCTTTGCCCATGCCGCGGCCCTTTCCGTGTCCAGATCGTCCGGGCTCACGCTCTCCGGCTCCGGCAGCTTCTTGATCACATCCACTGTCTCCACTACTTTCTCAATGCTCTCCAGAGCTCCTGCAATCCGATCCCTTTCCGCCTCAATGGCTTCCTTTTCGGCTTCCGTGTAGTTCCCTCCATATTCCTCCAGCAGGGATTCCAGTTCCTCCAGGGCTTTCTCCAGGGTCTCACGGTCTGTGAGCTGCACTGTGTCCTTGGATATCCCTTCCACCGCGTCCTCCACGTCCGCCAGTTCTCCCTGTGCCGTATCGATCCTGGTCAGGAGCCTGTCGCAGGTATCCAGGATTTCCTGCAGTTCTTCCTTTTCCTCCGGGGTAGCGCTGGCGCTGTCTGCCTCCACGGCCCGGACAGCTTCCAGGGCTGCCCTGTCGCCGGAGGTGGCGTTTCCCTCCGTCAGGCCCTCTATGGCCTGAGCCAGAAGCTTTATGGGCTTCATGTATAACGTGGATGTAGTCTCGTTCCCGGCCAGGTCTGTGGCCTTTATCACATAGACTGCCTCCCGGTTTCCCGAGAGCGTCAGGCTGCCGGAGACCGTCTCCCCATTCAGGGTCACGGAAGCCAGATTCCGATCCGTCACTTCCACTGCCTGGGTGGTGTAGTAGGTAGCCCCCGGCTTCACCCCTGTGACGGCAGGCTGCGTCAGGTCAAACTCCACGCCCAGGGACGCGTAATACACCGAATTCCCCGCCATATCCGTGGCTTTTACGTAGACTATAATCTTTCTTCCGTCTCCGGGCGGGATGGTGAAGCGGTTCCCGGGCACCCAGTCTTTTACATCCGGCAGCTGAGCCTGGGGCAATATGCTTCCCGACTGGTAATAAGCTATGGTGCCCATGCCGCTTAAGGCATCCGCAGCCGTAAGGGAGACATCGATCCCCTCTCGTGAGAACTGTCCGAAAGCCACTTCTGCGGGAAGCCTCCTGACGGAAGTGCCGTTGAAACGGATATCAAAAGTTTCCGGCGCTGTCCGGTCAAGCCTGTAGGTTTCCGTGGCCGCCAGGGAGATGTGCCCCGTCTCCTTATCTTTTACATAAAATGTCAGGGAGCCCTCTTTGGTCTCTTCCGTCCGCCGCAATTCCTCCACCCAGTCGTCCGATACTGTATTTCCCAGGGAAAGCAGATGTCCCTCCCCGGCGGACACCACGAAGTCATCTTGCATCCAGCCGTTCTCGTTCAGGGATGTGATATAGTCCCGGCCTTTCTCCGGACGGTATTCGTTCACGATGTCGAAAGTTCTGCTTCCTCCGCTCACTATGTAGAGTCCCCCGGGCTTGTTGGCGATGGTTACGGTGGCCGTGCCGATGTTCACGTTGTCCCGGTAGGTGACTGTGTATTCCTCCGGCGGGATTACGGTGTCCCCGTCTTTCACTACCACCGCCGGCTCCTTTGCCGTCCCATCGTAATGGAAGCGGCTCTCCGAGAGCCGGATATCGGGATTTTCCACTTCCGTCGGGGGGACGATTTTTATGGTAAGTTCATGGGTATACCTTTTGTTCCGGCCACTTTCCGTCCGGAAATATGCCGCTACATCAAAACTATACTCACCTGCTGGCAGCCCATTGTAATATTCCTTGCTAAAGCCAAATACGAGGACATCGTTTTCCAGCGTCTTTGTATACATGTCAGCGCCCACGTAATCATGTTCAACTGAAATATCGTATATATAGGAATCCGTTGTGTCAAACTCCAAGCCTTTGAAAGAGAGGAGGATATCCTCTGCCATACCCTCGGCAAATATGTAGCAGTCCTTTTCCGGAACCCTGATGAAATATACGAAATCGTCATAAGTACAGGTTTTTCCTCTTAAATTCTGTTCCACATTCACATGTACTGTGCCGGGGCCACCCACTTTGAGGCTGTCCCCCTCCAGCACCGCCCCGGGAGCCGTGGTTCCGGCATTCAGCAAGGTATAGGTAAACTCTGCGGTTTTGCCCCGGTGGGCGAATATGGGGCAACTATCGGAGGCATTCGTGCTTTCCTTACAGATGTCCTCCAGCATGACCGTAGTTCCACTGCCGCTTTCCTGCAAGGGGAATATGGTCTCTTTCAGCGCGGAGGTCTCAACCTGGCATTTGCAGAGTTTTTCCGTCAGGTCAGTCTGCCAGCCTCTTCTCTGCCATACCTGCCCGGATGTATCACTACCCATAGACACCTCATATACTACAGAATAGTCGTCTACTGCTGGGAGGAAGAGTTCTTCCGGCCCATCCTTGGGTGTCTCTGCCACCAGGACAGGCATAGAAATCCCCTCAAAATCAGGGATTCCGCATCCTTCCGCATTCATCCACTGAATCCGTGCCTGACCTGTGGGATTCTGCCCGAAACGGATGCTCTCCTGGTATAAACTGGTGCGAATCAACAGTGGGCAGTTCAGCAGCTGCGTGGGCGGCATATTTGTCCGCCAGTCCCCAATCAGCCGTAATGCACCGCCGTCCACCACGAGTTCTTTCATACAGGTATCCGGGCTGTTCTCACCTTCCGTGAGCGAATCGTCAAAATAGTTCATGTAGCTGTTTCGGAAAGTTATGCAGGTAAATTTATTTTTATTCAGACGGGAACCCTGCAGAACCGGATTTTCCTCAACCGTGAAACTGGCAGAGCCGGCATAGCCTCCTCCATTGCAGATCCCCCATTTGCTCTCCGGGCTGCCGCAGTTGATATAGGATAACACGGCCTCTGTATCCTCTGTCAGTACGCCCGTGGCCAACCTCAGATTTCCCACGGATGCATTATCCAAAGTGATTTGCAATCTCTCCGTCACTTTGGAATTGATTTCCAGATTGGCAGCCTTTCCGTCTTTCAGCGTTATGGAGACTGTTTGAAGAGCCTTTGTAACGGAAAAACCAAAATCGAGATCTGTAGCAGCAAAACTATCTCCTGACACCACAACGGACAAATCCCCCAAGATAGAAGCTTCTTCACAGGGCAGGGCGCTGAAGTATTCCACCGTACCTCCAAGAAGACGAATATCCGCTTCTCCTACCGTTGACTCCATACCGCTGAAGCCGGCTCCCGAAGCACAGACTCCCCCTATCGTACCTCCCTGTATGGCGATATAGGCCTTGCCTGTCACCTCGGATTTCTCCTCGCCGCCTCCATAGACCTCCGCTGCCTCTAAGTTTCCGCCATTGATTGTGATATTGCTGCTGCCTACTTTCGCGCCGAACCAGGCTCCGCCTCCGTATACATTGTGCAGAAACTGTCCGTCATTGATGGTGATGTTGGTGCTTCCGGTCACTTCTGTGGGGATACTGTCAGCCCTTCCTGCACCGCCGCCGTAAGTCCATCCATTTACCATCGCGCCGTAGCCAAAGACCAGCTCCGTATTGCCGCCTACGGTTCCGGAGACTTCATTGCCGCCAAAGACAGAACTCACCTGAGCGTTTTCTATATATATACTGGTGCTGCCGCTAATCGCCCCTGTTACAAGCCCACCAAATATATTCTTGACTACACGTCCGCCCGTAACACGAATTGATGTATTTCCATTAACCTCTTCGCTGTATCCGCCTCCCAGGACATATTGGACATTGCCGCCGGATATAGCCACATGGGTATCTCCGTTTAAAACGCCGTTTCCGTTGCCTCCATATAAGTTTCGGGCATTACCACCGGACATTGTCACATGGGTGTCCCCATTTAAGACGCCGTTTCCGTTGCCTCCATATATGTATCCCCCATTTCCGCCAGATACGACCACATTCGTGCTGCCTGTCAGAGTTCCTCCTGCATTTCCGCCATAGATGGCCCAAACCGTATAGACAGGGTTATTGCTGTCCGTCTCATGGGAAATGCCGCTCAAAGTGACATATGTGTCATATTGTTGCACCCCTTCTTTTGCACCGCCATAGATGGCCGAGTATCTCAGATCATATCCCGTCGAAGTCGGAGACAGAGCCCCTGTTTCGTCCGCCACTTTGTCTCCCTGGATAGACGTAATCTCCTCCCCATCCTCGCCGATGCCGTTTCTATTAGAATCTACATACAGCTTCGCATAGCCGGCATCTGCTCCCGCTACAATCAGCAGAGGCTGTCCATTGGCATATATGTTATATTTATTTTCCCCTACCGTCTCATACGTCACGCCCTTGCCGTCTGTGTCTCTGGCTGCCGCCTTTTCCATTGGCATCGTGCCGTTCAGAGCGCTGTCCCCGGATATTCCCTCCGAAAGCGCTTGATCCCGAGACTCCCCATCCTCTGGGTCATCCGGCGCTATTTCCTCTGCGGGAGAGTTGTCAGAAGTTTCCTCTTCTCCGGAATCGCCCCTGGCGCTTTCCCCATCCGCAGGGTTTCCGTCGGAATCCTTGTTCCCGGAGACTTTATCTGTTCCATTTTCATCCCCAGGGGCGTCATCCGTTCCCTCGTTCCCAGAAATCCCGTCTGTCCCATCCGCGGGGCTTCCATCCGTGCTTTCACTCCCGGAGGTTCCTCCTGTGCTTTCCCCATCCGCGGGGCTTCCATCCGTACTTTCACTCCCGGAGGTTCCTCCTGTGCTTTCCCCATCCGCGGGGCTTCCTTCCGTACTTTCACTTCCGGAGGTTCCTCCTGTGCTTTCCCCATCCGCGGGGCTTCCTTCCGTAACTTCCCCATCCGCACCCTCGGTCCCTGGAACCGTCCCTGTCCCCTCTTCGGCCCCAGGGTTTCTGTCCGCGCTCTCGTGCCCCGGAACGCTGTCTGCATTTTCTCCCTTTTTTCCATCTGCAGGCTTGCTGTCCGCAGTCTCATTGTCCAAAACCTCTCCGGCCGCCGCCTGGCTCGCAGCTGCCCGGAGCGTCCCTCCCGCTGACGGCATGGACACTGTCATTGCCGCTGCCAGCAGCAGGCTCATGGCTGTCTTTCCGATTCCTTTTTTCATAAGCTTCGCACCTCTACCCCTTTTTCTGACACATTGCCGTCGGCAGGAAAATCTGCCCAGGCAAACATTATGTAGAAAAATTATATACAGCCGTCAAAACCCGAATCAACCCGGATGACTCAAACGGCATTTTTTTGACTCAAACGGTAGCCGGAATGCCTCTCCTGCGCGAAATTCGGCCTTTCTTTTTTTCATGACTTCCACTATAATAGATAAAAAGGCATCAGTCCCCCGGCATAACGAATCGCCGTCAGGCTCCATGGCCGGCGCATAGCTGTCATGTATATGGAGAACCCTTATGAAAATCGCTATCGTAGATGATGAAAAGGACGAGCTGGATTGTCTGTCCCGCAGATTGGAGAATCAGCTTTCCCTTTTGGGATATTCCGAAAATGTAATCCATTGTTTCCACAGCGCCGAGGATTTTTTCTCGGCGTGGAGCCCCGGCAGATATGACCTGATCCTGCTGGACATCTATATGGAGGGCATGCAGGGGATAGAGGCCGCCCGCCGGATCAGAGAGCAGGACAGGGACTGCCGCCTAGTATTTAGCACTTTCAGCAACGACTTCGCCAGCGAAAGCTACGAAGTGGGCGCCCATTATTATCTTCTTAAGCCTTTCTCGGACGACGCCATCCTGGGGATGCTGCGAAAGCTGGATCTGGAAACCTATGAATCCGGCCGCTTCGTCACCCTGCCCGACGGAAAGAATATTTTGCTTCGAAATATTGTTTATACAGAATACCATAATCACGTAGTCACAATTCATACAAAAAGAGACGGCCAGATGCGCACCAGAATCTCCCAGACAGAATTCCAGCACCTGCTCCTGGGGTATCCCTGCTTTTGCTGCTGCTCCAAGGGAGTCCTCATCAATTTCCATGAGGTGGCCCGCCAGGACAGAGCCATGTTCACCATGAGCAACGGGAGCGCCGTGGCTGTCAGCCGCAGGAGGGAAAAGGAAGTGCAGGCGGCCTATGCCGCTTTCCTCTTCCAGCGGATGCGAAAGGAGATGCGGGAATAATGCCACCTTTCTATATAATCCTGGAAATCAGCGTATACTCCCTGCTGAATTTCCTGCCCTATCTGTCCCTTGCCCTCTATCCTTTCCGGAAGCATCTGCGCTATTCCAGGCGGACTACCTGCATGCTGGCGGCTCTGGTAGCGATCCTGCAGATAGCTCTGGGGCTGTTGGCGTCCTTTTCGCCTACTGACCTGAAAGGGTTTGTCAGCGCATCCAGCACGACTTTCTATTTCCTGTTCTACTTTTGGTCCGTCCGGGTGCACCCGGGAAAGACATTGTTCACTCTGCTCATGCTGTCCAATATTGCCAATCTGGTGGTAGTCTGTTCCAAATGCGTGGAGGGGCAGCTTTTCCCCGGGCTTGCGGTGCAGACGTACCGATGGTCTTTTACCGCCGTCATGCTGACGGTGCAGTCCGTCATCCTGATCCCGCTGTTCTTCTATATCCGGAATGTGTACTCGGAGGCGGTGGAGAAAGAATCGGATTCTTCCATATGGCGGTATCTGTGGCTGATACCGGCCACTTTCTATCTGCTGTGGTTCTACCATCTCTACGGCAGCGGACAGTCCGGCCTGGAAGTCGCCCTGCAGCCCGCGAATGCTCTGTTCCTGCTGTGCATCAATCTGGGCGCCTTCCTGATCTACCACATGGTAGCTCAGCTGATCGTGGAACACTACAAGAATATAGAGCTGGAACAGCTAAACCATATGCTCCTGCTGGAGAATCTGCAGTATGTCAATCTGAAAGACAGAATCGAGGAGACCAGGCGGGCGGAGCACGACCTGCGGCACCATATGGCTCTCATGGCCGCCTATCTGGAGGACGGGGCGTACGACAGGCTGAGGGCGTACCTGAACGAGTACCGCAGTTCCCAGCCGGAAGACTTGCATGTAATGTTCTGTCAAAACCATACCGCCAACCTGCTGCTGTCCTACTTTGCCAGGCAGGCCGCAGGCTCAGGCATAGGCTTCGCCGTATATGGGAATCTCCCTGCTGATCCGGGAATCGCGGAGAGCGATTTATCGGTCATTCTGGGGAATCTTCTGGAAAATGCACTTCATGCCTGCTTGGCTCAGAAAGGGCGGGAACGACGAATCGTATTCCGGGGGAAGATGGAGGGATGTTCTCTCCTTGTCACCGTGGACAATACCTTTGAGGGGGAATTGAGACAGGATGTAAGCGGAACGCTCCTGTCCACAAAGCGGGGCGGCTCCGGGCTGGGCCTGGAGTCGGTGCGCCATATCGCTGCCCGCTATGGCGGGATGCTGCGCACGGAATGCAGGGACGGCATGTTCTGCGCGTCCGTGCTGTTGAAATTGCAGGGGGAGAACTTTCCGACGTAATCCGCTCCCATTAAGAGATAGCGTGTCTGGCGCAGAAACATTAAAAAACCCAACGTGGTCCGCATCGTTGAGAGGCGTGTTGGGTTTTGTTAGGATTATTATATACACCGTTAAGGCCGTGGTGCACCTGCCATAAATCATCTGCTCTCAAAGCGGCAGAGCGCTTTTCATACGAGTATTACTGCTCCTGGCCTGCATGTATCAAATCTTATCGGTCAAAGGCTCTCTATGAATCTGTCAAAAGCCGCCTGGCCCTGAGGTGTCCTCTTGTACACCCCAGCGTCCTCCAATACCTCCATGAACACCAAGCCGATCTCTTTCTCGATGATGCCGTCGATATTGGAGGCGTCAATCTTGTCGTACTTAGGCGCGAATTCCTCCACCCAGTCCGCGTGCTTGGCCAGCACCTGGTCCGCGCGCAGATCCGCTGCGGTGAGGATGGCCTCCTTTAGCTGCGCCATCTCTCCCTTAAGGCGGGCGGGCAGCACGGCCAGTCCCATGACCTCGATGAGGCCGATGTTCTCTTTCTTGATATGGTGGAGCTTGGCGTGGGGGTGGTAGACTCCCAGGGGATGCTCCTCGGTGGTGATGTTGTTGCGCAACACCAAATCAAGCTCGAAATTCTCCCCCCGCTTCCTGGCAATGGGGGTGATGGTGTTATGGGGCTCCCCATCCGTGTAGGCGTATACAAATGCGTCTTCATCCGTATACCCCCGCCACTTCTCCAGAATCCGGTCTGCCAGGGCTATGATGCGGCCTGAGTCCGGGCCGTTTAACCGGATGACAGACATGGGCCAGTTCACCACGCCCGCGGCCACGTCCTCAAAGCCTTCCACCGTGAAACGCCTCTCCACCGGAGCTTTTGCCATGGCGAACTCATAATGGCCGCCCTGGAAATGGTCATGGCTTAAGATAGAGCCGCCCACTATGGGGAGGTCCGCGTTGGAGCCCACGAAATAGTGGGGGAACTGCTTCACGAAGTCGAACAGCTTGCAGAACGCTGCATGGTCTATCTTCATGGGCACATGCCGGAAGTTGAACACGATGCAGTGCTCGTTGTAGTACACATAGGGCGAATACTGGAACCCCCACTGGCTGCCGTTTATGGTCACGGGGATGATACGGTGGTTCTGTCTGGCGGGATGGTTCACCCGGCCCGCGTAGCCCTCGTTCTCCCGGCAGAGCAGACATTTGGGATAACCGGACTGCTTGGCGTTTCTGGCGGCAGCAATGGCCTTAGGGTCTTTCTCCGGCTTGGACAGGTTGATGGTGATGTCAAGGTCGCCGTACTTGGTGGGCGCGATCCACTTCATGTCCCGGGCGATGCGGTATCTGCGAATGTAATCGGAATCCTGGCTGAGCTTGTAATAATAGTCCGTAGCCGCTTTGGGGGATTCGTTTTCGTACAGCTCCCGAAACCTGCGGATGACCTGGCTGGGCCTGGGCATCAGCATACTCATGATCTTGGTATCGAACAGATCCCGGTACACCACGCCGTCCTCGGCAATGAGGCCGTTCTCACAGGCGTAGTCGCACATGCGGTTCAGGATTTCCTCCAGCTCCCCGGCCGGCGCGGATTCCCCGGCCTGGTCCGCGGCAGCCTCTCCCTGGGGAACCGCGCCGCACCTCCCGTCCTCGCCCGGGTCCGTCAGCTCATCCAGCCCGAACAGCTCCAATAACCTGTTAATCGTGAAAATCTCATCCTCTTTGGGGACCAGCCCTGTCCTGATTCCGTAGAACACCAGTTTCCTGATATCAGACTCTATTCTCTCCATCCTCTCCATATCCTTTCCGTCATATACAACATCCCTTGTGCCGTCTTCGCATTGCCCCAATGCGGTCTTTGTACTGTCCTTGTACCGTCCTTGTGCCGCAGGCCTCTCCAAATTTCCCCGCCGGTTCGCCCTATGCGCCACGCCGTACAAGCGGCTTTTGCACAGTCGACCGGCGCGTCCTGTTCTAAAACAGCGCACTGCTCCGGGAACATCCCATGGACATACTTTCAGGCAAAATCTTCAAAGCAGAGTATTCCAGTCTGCCGATCTGCCGTCTTTTTACAGCGCCACAGGCCCGTTCCCCACTTCCACCACATAGAAATCCGCCGCATAGCCGATCTTTTCCTGATAGGCCCTGCCCACCTTCTCGATGAAGCTGTCGATGGCCTCGTCCTTCACGATGCTGACGGTGCAGCCGCCGAAGCCCGCGCCGGTCATCCGGGAGCCGATGACGCCCTCCACCTTCCAGGCCTCCTCCACCAGAGTGTCCAGCTCGATGCCAGTCACCTCGTAGTCGTCCCGCAGAGATACATGGGAGGCGTTCATCAGCTGACCGAACAGGGCCACATCGTTGGCTTTCAGCGCCGCTACCGCGCGGATTGTCCGCTGGTTCTCATACACCGCATGCTTCGCACGCTTCCTGCGCACATCGTCCTTGATGGTGTTCTGATACTTCTCAAAGGCCTCCTCGTCCAGGTCGCCGAGGCCGTTTATCTGCACCACCTGCTGCAGCTCCGCCAAAGCAGCCTCACACTCGCTGCGGCGCTCGTTATACTTGGAATCCCCCAGTCCCCGCTTCTTGTTGCTGCTGGCGATGACGATCTTCGCCCCCTCCAGCACAATGGGCGCGTACTCAAAGCTTAAATCCGCCGTGTCCAGGAAGATGGCATTGTCTTTCTTTCCCATGGCGATGGCGAACTGATCCATGATGCCGCAGTTCACTTTATTGTAATTGTTCTCCGCGTACTGTCCGATCAGGGCCAGATCCTGATTCGTCACGTCAAAGCCGAAGAAGTCCCGCAGGATGTACCCTGTGAGCACCTCCACGGATGCGGAGGAGGACAGGCCGGAGCCGTTGGGGATATTCCCGTACAGCATCAAATCCATGCCGCAGGGCATCTTCATGCCTCTCTCCCCGAAAGCCCACATGACCCCCTTGGGATAATTGGTCCAGCCGGCCTCTTTGGCGGGCACCAATTCGTCCAGGGAGGACTCGATGACTCCCAGCTTCTCGAAATTCATGGAGTAGAAGCGCAGCTTATTGTCATTGCGTCTCCTGGCCGCGCCGTAAGTGCCTATGGTCAATGCGCAGGGGAACACATGCCCGCCGTTATAGTCGGTATGTTCTCCGATGAGATTCACCCTGCCCGGCGCAAAATAGGCTTTCACGCCCTCTCCGCCTCCGAATACTTCCTCAAACCGTTTCAAGATCTCGTTCTTCATGCTGCCTCCGTTCCGCGCCCTGCAGTTTTCTGCAGTCATGCGCTGTCATTCATTTTATCTCTGTCGCAGCCCGCGCCGATTTTGCTCTGCCGCGCGCCTGCGCTCTATGCGTCCTCAGGTGGTTCCGGGCCGGGAACCGTCTCGCGTACCCTGTTGTCTTATGTCCATTATACACGCAGAGCCTGTGGAATTTCCACATTTATTTGTTTTTTGTACCTGTCAAAATGTTAAATGATGGGGCGACTAGTATTCATCCTTACTATTCATGGCTTCGCCGCTCACAGCAACGTGATGCACCCATACAATTGTATGGTCCTGCTGTCCCAAGCAATCGAAACGATTGCTTGGGATTGTTCGTGCAAAATGCGCACGAAAACACTTCGCGGAACTACAAAAAAATCATAAATTCACATTGACAAAACCGTGAACTATGCTATCATAATTTTAGAAAGCATACTTTTTTCTTGAAGACACTGATATCATCTTAACCATCTAAAGGTCTCATTCAGAAACTCTATGCTTTGAAACCCATTCTACAATAGAATCCACGCTCCGCGAGTCTTCTATTGTCACGAATCACAAGGCAGGAGCTTCTGGCGCAGCAATGTTTCCTGCCTGGAAAAGGAGGAGACATGAAAAAACTGCAAGAAATGAACCTGGTAGACGACTTTTTGGTCTACAGCCTGACCGCGCATAAGGTCTACGGGGAGGAAGCCGCCCGCTACATCCTGGAGTGCATCCTGCAGCGCAGCATCCGGCATCTGACGGTGGTGCCCCAGAAGACCTGGTACGGCGAAACCCCGGAGAAGCACGGCGTGCGGCTGGACGTCTGTCTGGACGAGGAGGACGGAGAGCTCTTTGACATAGAGCCTGACCGGACCGGCGGTTCCGAGGAAGTGAAAGCGCTGCCCCGGAGAGCCCGTTTCTACCATGCCAAGATCGATGCCGGGAACCTGACCGCCGGGGAGAGCTATGGCACACTGCGGAATGTGGTGGTCATTTTCATCACCACCTATGACCCGTTCGGGCTGAACCGCATGGTGTATACCATTAAGAACGGCTGTGTAGAAGTGCCGGAAATGCCTTACGAGGACGGTGCCAAGACGCTTTTCCTGTACACCAAGGGCGAGGAGGGGAATCCTCCGAAAGAATTAAGGGAACTCACCCGGTACATGGAGGAATCCAGAGGGGAGAACGCGCAGACCAACGGTCTGAAACGTCTGCACGAGATGGTGACAAAAGTAAAAGCAGACAGAGAAGTGGGGTTAGCGTATATGAAGATGTGGGAAAGTGAAGAATCTATTAAAGCGAGGGCAACCGCCGAAGCCACTGCAAACGAAAAGGCAAACGAAATCCTGCGCCTGCTGGAAAAATGCGGCACAGTCTCCCAGGAGGAGCGGGAGCGCATCCTGGCGCAGCGGAATCTCCAGGTGCTGGAACAATGGCATGAGGAGGCTATGGCCAAAAATGAGCAATACCTGACAGCAAAGATCAAAACGGAATCCAAACAGGAAACCATATTCCTGCTGTTGTCAGATCTCGGCCAGGTTCCGGAAGCCCTGAAAGCGAAGATCCTCTCGGAGACGAGGCAGGAGACCCTTGACCTGTGGATTCGGACCATCAAGCGGGCTGAAAGCATAGAACAGTTCACTGCCTCCGTCCTACCCGACAGGGAATCTCTTTGACAGCGAAATCTCCCCGGCGCCTGTTGTCTCCATTCAGGCGCAGGAGATTCCATGTCAGGGCGAAACACGGCCATGCAAGCCCACCCGGGCTTTGTCCCAGGCCCTGATCCCCTCTCTCATAGCAGTCTGTACGTCCCCTTTCCCAGCCTCTTTACCGCCCCGGCGGCCTCCATTTCGTTGAGGATTCTCTGCAGCTGCCTGGCGCTGCAGTGAAGATGAAAGGCAGCCCGCTCGATCCCCTTTAAAGTCCCGTCTTCACATTTATACCTCATATAGGATATGACCCTCTCCGCAAGGGAGGCCGGAGCAGCGTCCATGGCCGCCATTGTCCCGAGTTTGGCCGAAAGGCTGTTGCAGATAAGCTTCAGGAAATCATTGTCCGCCAGAAGCCTTTCCCTGTTCTTTTCAATGGAAAAGGAAATACAGGTCAGGGGCTCTGCAGCCTCCACATAGATATTGCTGCTCTTGGGATAGAAGATATCCATGTCCCCCAGCAGATAGTCCGCCTTTCCGTTGGAAAGGGAATACCGCGTGCCGTCATCCCGGATAAAGTAGATATTGACAGCCCCCTGCTCCACAATCTGGAACAAAACCTCGCTCTGAAAAGGCGAGCTCACGAATTCGCCTTTCTCATACTTTGTCAGATAGAACTCAATGCTCAGTGACTCCAGCACAGCATGATATCTGCTTTCCGCGATACAGGCCGCGACTTTCTTGCTGTCATAGATTCTTTCCATGAATCCCCCAAAGCAGGACATATGTCCTGTTTTTTGTGTCCATATTACACTACAATGGAGAAAAAAGCAAGAGAGGAACAAAAGCTATGACATCCGTTTTCGAAGAAAAGAATCTCTCCAAGGCAATCATGAGAGTGGGCCTGCCCGCTATGCTGGGCCAGCTCACCACACTCATCTACAACATCGCCGACACCTTTTTCGTCTCCCTGACAAAAGAGCCCGCCACCATCGCCGCAGTGACATTGTGCGCGCCCATTCTGCTCATCATCATGTCCGTGGCCTGCATCTTCGGAATGGGCGGCAGCAGCGTGATCGCCAGGCTGCTGGGCGAGGACAAGAAAGAAGAGTCCGGCGCCACCATGAATTTCTGCGTATACGCCATGGCGATTTCCGGCATCGCCACCCTCGTCCTGGGGCTGGCATTCCTACAGCCCCTGGCAAAGATATCCGGCGCGGACGCGGACAACATCGCCTATACCTGCGGCTATCTGAAATGGATTTTCATCGGCGCTCCTTTCATCATGCTGGCAAACGGATTCGTCCATCTCTTCCGCTCCGTGGGCCTGATAAAGGAAAGCACCATCGGCCTGGTACTGGGAAACGGGGTGAATATGGCATTGGACTATGTCTTCATCGCCATCCTGGGATGGGGGACCGCCGGGGCCGCGCTGGCAACCTCCCTGGGATTCCTGTTCGCCACCCTGTATTATGTCCTCTGCATGATACGGGAAGCGGCCAGGGGCAATCAGTTGGTACCCTGGAAACCCAACCGCTTTTCGCCAAGTGCCTCCATGGTCTGCGGTGTCATAAGCATAGGCATCCCGGGAGCCCTCATCACAGTGCTCATGAGCGTCTCCAATATCGTGCTCAACAACTATATCGGCATCTACGGTTCCGACGCAGTGGCTTCCTACGGAATCGCATACAAGCTGGATATGGTTCCCATCCTGCTGTCTGTGGGGCTGTCCCAGGGCGTGGCCCCTCTGGTAGGCTATTACTATGGCGCAGGCAGGACAAAACGGATGTCCGACACCGTGAAGCACGCAGCGCTGTACGGCGTCCTCATGGGCGCAGTATTCACCGTTGTCTTCGTGCTTTTCGGAAAGCCCCTTGCCTCCGTCTTCCTCCAGGACAGTGCCCTAATCCGGCAGACCGGATATTTCCTGACGATCCTCTGCCTGTCCGCCCCGCTGCTGGGTATCATCAATATGATGACCAGCTATTTCCAGGCGCTGGGAAAAGCGGTGAAATCGCTGACCATCACGGTGCTGAGAAACGCCGTGCTGTTCATCCCTGGTGTCATCCTCCTGAACCGCTTCTGGCAGCTGAACGGGGTCATCGCAGCGCAGCCTGTGGTGGAGGCCGTATTGACAATCATCTGCCTCTTTATGTACCTTAAGGATGCGAAGACCGTCGGTAAAAATGACTGAAAAATTACTGTTCACGGGCAGTCCTCGAGGCATTTTCCAGCGCATTTTGCACGAAAATCACAAGACTTCCTAACTGACTGGCATTGCTCATGACAAGTAATCTAGGATTCAGAGCCCCCTTTCCAATAGAGTCCTGTTTTTTTCAAGGCTTCCTCATAGCCCATATTCTTTTTATCCATAAGGCTCCGGACGGCGGCATCCCTTGACGCGCCGAGCTCCTGGCAAAGCTCAACAAGCAATTTGACACTGTTTTCCTCCGCTGTGTCGGCGCGTCTTTTCTCTTCGCCAGCATGTCTTCTCTCTTCGTAGGCCAGTTTCTGTACTTCATCTGCACGTCTCTTCTCCTCGTCGGCACGTCGCTTCTCCTCATCAGCCCGCGTCCTCTCAGCCTCGGTTTTCCTCCGCTCGGCCTGTATGTCCATCTTCTCCATATCCGCAAATAATTCTCCCATTTTCTTTTCCCTCACCTTGTCAGTCAGTCGCTCCGTCTCCGGTACAGGTACATTCATCTTTAGCAAAAAGGCGCACAGTACATCCGCGATTACATCGACCAGATGGCCGGGGGAATCCCGCAGAATCGCTTCGATTTCACCGCCCGGAAGCTTCCGGAAATTCTCGATGTCCTCCGCTGTCTGGAGCTTGTTGATTAGCATGACCAGCGATATCTCATCTTTCTTCTCCATCAGCGCTTCATTGCTGTAATCCCGCAGGGGCACCAGATAATAGGTAAAGTCCGGAAGATA
>ERZ808051.795-NODE-795-length-28091-cov-4.310488_pt1 | contig 28091 bp, 22 predicted proteins | sample MGYA00380199_ERZ808051 | MGnify/ENA primary metagenome ERZ808051 (study PRJEB31490, sample SAMN06133391) | mouse gut metagenome | isolation source: J11 | host: mice | place: China: Chengdu | collected 2015-05 ...
GGCGGGGATATCTATTATACCCAGGACGTGTCGCGCTTCGTGGATGTGTCCCTGACCGAGGACGGCGTGTACAGTGTGCTGGATTCCAACCAGGGCAAGATATTCACCTATGACCAGGAGGGGAATCTGATGTATGTCTTCGGCGGCATGGGCACCCAGCTGGGAGTCTTCCAGAGGCCTTCGGCGCTGGCCTACAAGGGCACGGATCTTCTGGTGCTGGATTCCAGCACAGGGGAAATCACCGTACTTAGCAGAACCGGCTACGGAGATCTCTTCGCGGAGGCGCTGCGGCTCCAGGGGAACCGCAGATATACGGACGCGGCGGAGAAATGGCAGGAGCTGATCAGGCAAAACGGCAATTATGAACAGGCTTACGGCAATATCGGAACTTCTTACATGCGTCTGGGGATGTATGAGGAAGCCATGATCAACTTTAAGAACGGCAACGACCTAGACGGCTACAGGGAAGCCTACAATTCCTACCGCAAGGGGATCATGGAGAAAAATATCCTGTGGATCCTGCTGGCGGCGGCAGCCATCATATTCCTGATCTCCCGGGGGACCAAGCGGCTCAAGGCGGCCAATGCCGCGGCCTGGACCAAGCATGGGAAGTATACCCTGCGGGAGGAGCTGTGCTACGGCTGGTATGTGATCTTCCATCCTTTCGACGGATTTTACGAGCTGAAGCGGGAGGGACGGGGCACCATGAAAGGCGCCATGGTCATCTTCATAGCGGCCATAGCGGAACAGCTGTTTCGCGGCATTGCCACAGGCTATATCGTCACCGGAAGCGATTTGACCAGGGTGAGTATTGTGGACGCGTTTATGTCCGTGGGCTTTCTGGCGCTTTTGTGGACAGTGGCCAACTGGTGCTTTACCACGCTGATGGACGGCAAGGGGCGGATGCGGGATATTTTCATCGCCACATGTTACGGTCTCATTCCCATGGTGATGATCGGATTCCCCTGCACCCTTGTCACCAATTTCTGTACGGAGAGTGAGCTGCAGTTTGTGAATTTCTTCTACAGCGTGGGAGCCATTTGGACCTTTGCGCTGATTTTCCTGGGGGCGCTGGTGGTCAATGAGTACAGTCTGTTAAAAAATATCGTGACCACATTTCTGGCTCTGGTGGGGATGGCTTTTATCGCTTTTATCGGGATTCTGGGAGTCAATCTGTTTACCACCATGTTCGGCTTTATACGGACAATAGCCAATGAAATTATCTATCGAATGTAAGGAGACGGCTATGCGTACAGATAGAAAGAAAAAAAGAATGATAATAGCTGGTGTTGCAGTCCTTGTGCTGATATGCGCTACGGTCGTCTCTGTACTTGTATCGAGACCTAAGGAGGAGACCGTGGACGGGAGAGCGCACGAGTCTTTCGGGATAGAGGGAGAGCTTCAGAGCCTGGGCATGGACGCCGGCATGATAAAGGCGGCCGAGAACGAGGAATTGATCCTGTGGCTGGACGGCGCCACCAGCGGAGTGGTGGTGGAGACCAAGGCCACGGGCGACAGATTCTACGCGGTTCCGGAGAATGCCTTAAACGACCCAAGGGCTTCCAGGAATACCAAGAACCTGGTGAACTCTCCGGTGGTGGTGACCTATTACAGCATCAGCTCGCAAAAGACCGTAGAATTTGACAGCTACACCAATGCCACGGCGGAAAACCGCGTGTCCTGGGCGCCTTTGGAGAACGGCCTGGGTGTCCGGGTGAGGATGGTGATCGGACGGGAAGAGACCGCCAGGCTGATTCCGGAGCAGATCAGCGAGACCGGTTTTGAAGCCCTGATGGAAAGGGTGGAGGCAGCAGACGGCGACGCGGCTGTGAGGCAGATCAGATCCCTGTTCCTAAAGTATAATTACGACACCGCAAACCAGGAGCAGAGGGAGAAATATCCCGCCCTGGAGCAGATGGACATCTACTGCCTGAAAACCTCCGCAAATGACTACAACAGAGATACGCTGGAGACATACTTCAGGAATATCGGCTATACCTACGAAGAGATTGACGAAGCCTACGAGGAGCTGGGCTATGTGTCCAAGACGGAGGCGTTCCCCTGCTTTAAGATGAACATTGACTATGTTCTGGACGGCGGACGGCTGAAAGTGGATCTGGACACGGCGAATATTGAGTATGACAGAGAACTCTTTGTGCTGACGAATCTCAGGATGCTTCCTTTCTTCGGGGCGGGGGAGACAGGCAGCGAGGGCTATGTATTCCTGCCCGATGGGTCCGGCGCCCTGATCAACTTCAACAATGACGGCTCCAAGAAAAACCAGCTGACCACCGGCAGGATGTACGGGCCGGACGCCGCGGAATCCAATGCGGACCGGGGCAGCCAGAAGCTGGAGTTCCGCTATCCGGTATTCGGCGTCAAAGATGGGGAAAAGGCGATTCTGGGAATTGTCACGGACGGAGACGCCGTCTCCAATATCAACTGCCAGCTGGGCAATATGATACACTCTTATAACACAGCCTACGCGGATTTCATCATCTGCCAGGGCGCCCAGTACGAATCCGACTTTACCAGCCAGGAGGCCTGGGTGCAGTATGACAGGGTGGGATATCAGGGCCATATCTCTCTGGAGTATTCTTTCTTAACTGGGGAAGAGGCGGACTATTCCGGCATGGCCATGGCATATCAGGATTATCTGCGCAGGGAAGTGCTGCCGGGCGGGACACAGCAGGACCAGACCATGCCGTTAATGCTGGAGACCCTTGGCACGGTGGGAAACAGTGTCCGGGTACTGGGGATTCCGAAGTTCAGGAATGTGGAGGTGACTTCCTACAAAGAGGCTGCAAAGATGGTAAGCGAACTGTCCCAGGCCGGCATCGGCAATATCAATCTGCGCTACCAGGCCTGGTACAACGGAGGCTACTATAAGTACATTTCCACGAAACTAAAGACCGAGAAAGCGGCGGGAAGCAAGTCCGACCTGAAAGCTTTGGACGCGCAGCTGAAAGCATCCGGAGGGAGGCTTTTCCTGGACGGGGAGCTAATGCTGGGAGATAAGCTGAAGAGCTTTGATTACAGTTACCGCCCTTCCTGGGACGGCATCCGGAATCTGTTCAACAAACAGGCGTACTATCCGTTTATGGTGCCTACCGTACAGAGAATGGCCAACTATTATTACTGTATCAACCCCACAAAGCTTCTGGGATATTACGATGCCTTTTCCAGGCAATACGAGAAGCTGGGACTGGAGAATATCTCCCTGGGAACCATGGGCAGGGTGCTGAACTCCAATTACCGCAAGGCGGAATATACCAACAGGCAGGATGCGGAAGAGATCGGGCGGGAGGTGCTGAACCGGGCGGACAGCCAGTACCAGACGCTTTTGGTGGACGCCGGAAACGCCTATACCTTCGCCACTGCGGACTATATCCTGAATCTGCCGGATACCAACAGCAATTACATCATTGAGGACGGAAGCGTTCCCTTTATCCAGATGGCGCTCCACGGGCTGATCACTTACGCGGGTATGCCCATCAACCTAGCGCAGGACTATGAGCAGGCGGTGCTCAAATGCGTGGAATACGGAAGCGTTCCCTACTTCTTTCTGTGCGACACGGAGAGATATGTGCTGAAGAATTCCTATATTCAGGACAGGCAGCTCTACACCGCGGTCTATGAGGACTGGAAAGACAGACTGGTGGAGGCGTATGAAAGAATCGACAAAGCCCTGTCCGGGGTGCAGAATGCCAGAATGATAAGGCATGAGAAGCTGGCGGAGGATTTGTACGCAAGCACCTATGACAACGGAACGGTGATCTATGTGAACTATGGGGACCGGGAACAGAATGCAGAGGGAATCGCTGTTCCGGCCATGGATTATGTGGTCGTGCAGGAGGGAGGTGACGGCAGGTGAGTAAGAATCAGAAAAAGAAAAGCGTGTCCCTGTCGGCGAAAAAGGCAAGGCTTGGATGGGTGTTCGTATCTCCGTTTGTAGTCGGATTTTTCCTGTTCTACCTGGTAGTGATCGTGGAATCCATCCAGTACAGCTTCATGGAGGTGGAGACTCTGCCGGAGGGAGGCTTTATCACACATTTCGTAGGCTGGAGCAATTATGAGTATATGACCAGGACATTGACTACCTTTATGAGCGGACTGTGGGCCACTGTGCGGGATATGCTTTACAGCCTGCCGATACTGCTGCTGTTCAGCCTGTTCGTGGCAGTGGTGCTGAATCAGAAGCTGAAAGGCCGGGCGCTGTTCCGCGCCATCTTCTTCGTGCCGGTGATCCTGTCAACGGGTATCATCGCCAAATCGGATGCGGCCAACAATGTGGTAAGCGCTTTCGCCACCATGAATACGGGCGAGATGACCACAGTGGCAGAGGAGGCCAGCGCCGCGTTCAGCATCAGCGGACTGATGTACTACATAGAGGATATGTTCAGCTTCGCTCCCTGGCTGCTGGAATTCATCGAGACTGCGGCCACAAATGTGTACGAGGTCATCAATCAGTCGGGCGTGCAGATCCTGATCTTCCTGGCAGGCCTGCAGAGCATCTCGCCCTCCCTGTACGAGGCGGCGAAGATGGAGGGCTGCTCTTCCTGGGAGAGCTTCTGGAAGATCACTCTGCCTATGATCAGCCCCATGATCCTTGTAAACATTATCTACAGCATTGTGGACTGCTTCACAAGATATGACAATAATGTCATGAATAGCATACAGTCCATGATCACGCTGACGGATTACGGCCATGCCTCTGCGGCCGCCTGGATTTACTTCTGTGCCATCGCGCTGCTGGTACTGATCATCTTCGGCATCGCAAGCCGGTTTGTGTTCTATCAGGGGAAAGAGAGGTAGGGGAAAATGATGACATACAATCAATTCAAACAGTCCCATGGGGCCAGGATACTGCGCAGAGGCACTCTGAAAGCCCTGGAGTATGCGCTGCTGATCGGACTGAGCTATTATATCCTGTCTCCGCTGCTGTTAAAAATCGCCACCAGCTTTATGGCGGAGTCGGATCTGCTGGACAGCCTGGTGGTGTACATTCCTAAGGAGCTCACCCTCTGGAACTACAGGAGGGCTGCCGAATTCCTGAATTATTGGGAGTCCCTGCGCAACACGGCGCTGATCTCTCTGGCGGCGGGGCTGCTGCAGATGCTGGTGTGCTCCTTTGTGGGCTACGGCCTGGCAAAATTCAAGTTCAAGGGCAGAGGAATCGTGATAGCAGTGGTGTTCTTTTCCATCATTACCCCGCCCCTGACTTACCAGCCCTCCATGTATCTGAAATTCAGATACTTTGATGTGTTCGGTATCATTGAGGCCGTGACGGGATCCTCCGTCAACCTTTTGGACTCCCTGTGGCCGCTGCTGATTTTGTCCGTGACAGGCTTTGCCTTTAAGAACGGCCTGTATATCTTCATGATGATGCAGTTCTTCCGGGGATTTCCGGAGGAACTGGAGGAGGCGGCTTATGTGGACGGGTACGGCGTGTTCCGCACATTCTTCCGCATTATCCTGCCCAATTCCGTCCCCATGCTGATCACGGTGTTTACGTTCGCCTTTGCATGGCAGTGGACGGACACGTTCTACACCTCCATGTTCTTCAGCAGGATCAAGACCCTGTCGAATATGCTCTCCAGAGGCTATGAGGGTATGAACGTGGAGGGGCATGCCATGGCTCTGGCGGCCGGACAGCCGCTGACCATAGCCCTTGGGGGCACGTACAGCCTGATGGTGATCTTCCCGCTGGTCATTGTGTATGTGTTTACACAGAGATTTTTGACACAGGGGATTGAGCGGAGCGGTATTGTGGGCTAAGTGTGAGAAGAAGTTCTAAGTCTGCACAGGACGCAGACTAAGAACTTCTAGGCTCGTGAGCGAACGAGTTCGCTCTACGAGCCAGTCTCACACAAAAGAATGCCCGGAGTGCGGGCATTCTTCCGGATTTGCACCGATTGTTTTTATGGACGTGTTTTGGGGGAGATGTGATAGGGAGTTCTGGGATGTAGGGGCCGGACATGGGTGGGAAAGCCTGTGTCCGGCTTTTGGTATCATGGAAGTGTTTGGGGTTGCCGCTGCAGGCGGTTTGACGGAAGGAAAAACGGAGGTTTGAGATATGGAACGGTTTACTTTGTATTTGATTCATTCTTCTCATACGGATGTGGGGTATACGGATACCCAGGAGAAGATGAAAGCGCATCATGTGGCTTTTATCAGGGAGGCTCTGGAGCTGATTGAGAGGGAGCCGCGGTTTAAATGGAACTGTGAGAGCTACTGGTGTGTGGAGCAGTTTCTGAAAGAGGCGTCCCCAAAGGAGGCGCAGGACTTTGTGCGGGCGGTGAAGAGCGGGAATATGGGCTTGTCCGCAAGCTATCTGAATCTGACGGATTTGGTGCCGGAGTATGTGCATCAGGGGATCATGGATGCCTGCAGAAAGCAGCGGGAGGCGCTGGGGATTCCGGCAAAGAGCGCTATGACTGCGGATGTGAACGGATACAGCTGGGGCTTTGCGGATATATTGGCAGATCAGGGGGTGACCAGGCTCATGTCCAGCATCCATACCCATCACGGGTATCATCCCCTGTTTCGCAAGCAGACGCCCTTTTACTGGGAGTCCCCCAGGGGGAGGCGCGTCCTTTGCTGGAATGGGGAGCATTATAACCTGGGAAACGAGCTGGGCATTGCGCAGGCGTCCTGGTTTGAGTATACCATTCATGACGGGATGTCCTGGGCGCCGCTGCCGGATTTTGAAAAAGCAGTGAGGCGGATTGAGGCTTATGTGAGGACGCTGCGGGAACAGGGCTATGCTCTGGATTTCGCCCCTGTGTGCCTAAGCGGCAATATGACGGACAACGCGCCGCCGTCCCTGCGCATTCTGGAATTTATCGATCTCTATGAGGCCAGGGGCGGGGAAGTGACCCTGAAGATGGCCACTTTGGATGAATTCTTTGAGGCCCTTGAGGCAAGCGGCGCAGAGATTCCCACCTACCGGGGAGACTGGACGGACTGGTGGGCGGACGGCGTGGGCTCTACCCCTGCGGATGTGCTGCAGTACAGATCTGCAGCCCGCAGCTACCATATGGTGCAGAAGCTGGATCCGGAGGGGAAGGTGACGCCCCGGGCAGCCCGCAGGGACGCTTTATATAACCTGATGTTCTACGGGGAGCATACCTGGGGGTATTCCTCCTCCATTACGGAGCCTTTCCATCCCCAGGTGAACAACCTGGATCAGTGGAAGAGACTGTACGCGCTGAAAGCCTGCGAGTCCGCGGTGATCGCCAGGGAAGCCCTACAGCGCTTTTTGGGGGAGACCGCCGTGTCCCTGCACAAGGAGCTGATGTTCTGCGCGGTGAATCCTCATGACGAGCCCGTGAAAGGAATCCTCAGACAGGATCTGGAGCATTTTTACGGCCATGAGCATTTCCGGGTGGTGGACGCTTTGGACGGAAGCCAGGTTCCTTTCCAGATCAGCCGCTATTCCAGAGGGCCCGAAATGTGCATCTGGGCAGAACTGGGGCCTGGGGAGAAGAGAATGTACCGGCTGGTGGAGCAGCCGGAATCTCCGCTGCCCTCGGCAGGTCTGAAAGCGCCCGCGGGAATCGAGGGCGTGGACGATCTGGACTGGAGATTACAGGAACGTCTTGCACAGGGCGGATGCGCGGCTTTTGACTGGCTGGAGAATGCCTTTTTCCGGATGACTTTTACACCGGAAGCGGGGATCACCTCCATCCGGGATAAGGTACATGGAAAAGAGCTGATGGCGGCAGACAGGCCTTACGGGGCGTTTACGCCGGTGTACGAGGTGACGGAGCGCAGAGTGGGAGAGGACTATCTGACGGTGAGGAGAAATATGGGGCGTAACCGGAAAGCGGTGCGCACACGGCGCAGCGCCGGAAAGCTTACGGATGTGAGGGTATTGGAAACAGGCGCTCTCTATACCAAAGTAGAGCTCTCCTACCGGATGGAGGGCGTAAAGGAGTGCGCGGTGCTCCTGACGGCATATCATCTCTCGCCCCGGCTGGAGATTGACTTCCGCATCCATAAGGAAAGCGTCTGGGAGCCGGAGAACCTGTATCTGTCGCTGCCCTTTGCGGGGGAGGTCTGGCTGGACAAGGCGGGCGCCAGGATGCGCCCCCGCATAGACCAGCTGCCGGGCACCTGTGTGGACTTCTACGCGGTACAGAACGGGCTGGTGTTCCGGCAGGGGGAAGCGGATGTGATTTTGACTGTGCCGGATACGCCTTTGGTGTGGATGGGGACCCTGCGTGCCCACCCCATACGGCTCATGGGAGAGGGTGTGCCCAATGAGGATGAGGTCTATTCCTGGGTGATGAACAATTTCTGGGAGACCAATTTCAAGGCCAGCCTGGGCGGGTTCTATCAGTTTCACTATGAGCTGGAGACGGCCCAGCGGGGGGATGTACGGGCGGCTTTCCGGAAAGCGGAGGCGCTTTGTGAGGGGCTTTTGACTTTTTATCGTTTTGAGGATGTGCGATGATGTGGGCAAGTTCCTTTATCACCTTACTTTCCATGCATGGTGGGGCAGCCGGGATGCATGGGGGTACCGTTAAAGTTCCGGCTAATTGTGTGTGAATTGTGTGTTGGGAAAGGGGAAGATATGGTTTCGTTAGGGATAGATCTGGGCGGTACCCAGATGAAATGCGGCCTGGTGGAGGACGGAAAGGTGCTTCGCTTTGATATGTGCGATACCTGCTCCAAAGAGGGATATGCCGCGGTGACAGAGAGAATGGCAAAGCTGGCGGAGCATGTCCTGGAGGGGGATAAGGCAATGTATGTGGGCATTGCATCCCCCGGTATCATCGACACCCGCCGGGGGATCGTCCGATATTCCAACAATTTTGACTGGCATGACGCGGCCCTGGGGCAGGATATGTCGAAGCGGCTGGGGCTTCCTGTGCGCATCGCAAACGACGCGCAGTGCGCGGCTCTGGGGGAGGCTCTCTACGGCGCCGGAAAGGGCATTGCCCGCATGGCCATGGTTACCATCGGCACCGGCGTGGGCGGAGGATTTGTCCGGGACGGCAGGCTGGATACGGACAGCTACGGCTCCATGGCCTATATATTCGGCCATGCGGTGGTGGCCCATGGGGGCAGAGCGTGCAACTGCGGGCGAAAGGGCTGCCTGGAGGCCTATGCCTCCGCCACAGCCATGGCGGCGCAGGGGAGGCTCTTCTGGGAAGAGGAAAAAAGCGTAAAAGAGATTTTCCGGGCAGCAGGCGCAGGAGATGAGAAAGCACAGAGGATTATAGAAGAATTTCTGGAATATCTCACAGAGGGCGCGGTGAATATCGCAAATATCCTAAGGCCCCGGATCATCGTGGTGGGCGGGGGCGTATCGGCTTCCGCCGATAGGATACTGCCCGCAGTGAACCGGGGGCTTCAGGAGGGCGTATACGGATATGCCTACGCGCCGGTGCGGGCGGTTCGCGCCTGTCTGGGAAACCAGGCGGGTATCGTGGGGGCGGCCAGTCTGATGTGCGAAGAGCAGTGAAAGGAGCAGATATATCATGAGAGAGACAAATTTCGATAAATATCCGGAGAAACGCATAGAGGGATTTCCGGCAATTGAGGGATGGGAGAGCATCCGCGGGAAGCTGCGGGAGGCGGCAGGGCGGGACGGCATTTTGGTGGCGGAATTCTATCCGGGGGTTCACAGGCAGGAGCTGGTCAGCGAGCTGGGCAAACTGGACTTTGCCATGTTTGACGCGGAAACCTGTGCGGTATCGGACGCGGAATATCAGCGGATGACGGCAGACTTCGTCACGGAGGACAGGGTGTTCGGGGTGATGAACACCCTGCGGCTGGAGGATGTGTACAGGCAGGAAAAGCTGGAGGCCATGAGCCGGGAGATAGCGGCCTGTGACGGCCCTGTGCTTGTGTACGGCACCGGGGCGTCTCTGGTGACGGACCGAGGGACACTGCTCTATTTTGACATGCCCCGGTGGGAGATTCAGTGCCGTTTTGCCCAGGGCATGAAGAACTGGAAGACGGACAATGAGAGTGAGGAGAAGCTGCGCAAGTTCAAAAGGGGCTTTTTCCTGGAATGGCGCATGGCGGACCGCCGGAAGAAAGCGCTGTTTGAGCGCATGGACTATGTGCTGGACACGGTGATTCCGGGAAGTCCTAAAATGGTAAGCGGGCAGGGTGTGCGCACCGGGCTGGACAGACTGGCCAGGGAGCCTTTCAGGCTGGTGCCCTACTATGCCCCGGAGGTCTGGGGAGGCCAGTGGATGAAAGAGGTCTGCGGCCTGGACCGGGGCGCGAAGAATTTCGCCTGGGCTTTTGACGGCGTGCCGGAGGAGAACAGCATCTTCTTGCGCTTCGGGGAGGTGCGCATGGAATTCCCTGCGGTGGACGTGGTGTTCTACCGCCCGCGCCCCCTTTTGGGAGACAGAGTCCACGGCCGTTTCGGGGATGAGTTCCCCATCCGCTTTGACTTTCTGGACACCATGGGAGGACAGAATCTCTCCCTCCAGGTCCATCCTTTAACGGAGTATATCCAGAACACTTTCGGCATGCACTATACGCAGGACGAGAGCTATTATATCCTGGACTGCGACGATGACGCGGTAGTCTATCTGGGGCTGAAAGAGGGCGTCTGCAAAGAGGAGATGCTGGCCGCGCTCCATGAGGCCCAGGAGGGCGGGAAGCCCTTTGACGCCGGACGCTTTGTGAATCAGTGGCCGGCGAAGAAGCATGACCATTTCCTGATTCCCGCGGGCACCATACACTGCTCCGGCAGCAACTGCATGGTGCTGGAAATCAGCGCCACCCCCTATATCTTCACCTTTAAGCTCTGGGACTGGGGCCGCCTGGGACTGGACGGAAGACCCCGCCCGGTGCATTTACAGCATGGGGAAAAGGTGATTCAGTGGGACCGCACCACCGGGTGGGTAAGGGACAATCTCGTCCACCGGGCGCATGTTGTGGAAGAAGAGGAGGGGTTCTGCGAAGAATTCACGGGCCTGCATGAGCGGGAGTTCCTGGAGACCAGGCGGGATACCCTGGAAAGGGAGCATGCTTTCACCGGGGAGGGAAGCGTTCAGATGTGCAATGTGGTGGACGGTGAGGGCGCGGTCATCGCATCCCCTGAGGGGGCCTTTGCGGAATTTACCGTCCATTATGCGGAGACCTTTATCATTCCGGCTTCCATCGGGGCTTTTACGATACGGCCTCTGGGGGAGGAGTGCAAGATATTGCGGGCGTATGTGCGGTAGAGAGTAATGAAAGGGCTGGCGCATCCCTGATTTCCTAATCATTGTTGCGCCAGTCCCTTTTTTACGTTCGGAAGAGAGAAAATGTAACTGAGCGGTGCCAAGATGATGCCGGAAAGGGCTAAAGTGGTAGAAAGACGATGGCATATGAATATAATGGTAATAGAAAAAATAAATGTATGAAAGGTTTAAAAAGTTTTACAATATAGAAGAATAGATGATATAAATAATAGTATGGTATGGATGTCGAAAAATAGCGAATAATCAGCATAGATATGCAAGAAAGTAATTGACGGGTCAATACCCTAATGCTATAATTCTATGTTGTATATTATTTTGCCAAAGATGTTTTGTAGTGAGGATTATATAAGGAGGATGTTACATGGCTAACGTAGGAAGAAAGCTTGGTGTAAACATCAGTACGCGTATGCTGGAAGCTGACATTAGTCTTGACAGCTTTGCCAAACATTTGGGGTATTCGATGAAAGATGTGTGGAATGTTATCGAAGGAAAGGTTATAATTCCTCCAGTTGAATTAGATAAGATGGCAAGTCTTCTTAAAACGACAAAGAGTGAATTGATGAATCATGAACCGGACAGTTTGGTGCCGGAGTTGCAGTATATGAAAGAGTTTAGTAATCCTGATAATTTGGATAGAATATTGGATTTGATGGATGAATATGTGGAACTGAGAGAAGTTGTATAAAAAGGAAAGCTGTACGAAAGTACAGCTTTTTTGAGGTGGAAAATGAATTGGGAAAAGATAATGGAACAAATTCCAATCGCAATAGAAAAAGTTAGAAGAGATTATGTTTTGAATAATATGGTAATTAGGGATGATATATTTGGAATTTTGGAAAAGCATTGTACTGTCGTATATTATCCGATAGAGAATGAAATTAACTGTGGTTTTCATACGAAGCGTTTTGTTAAAGACAGATTAGAGGACTTTGTATATATTAATACTGCAAAGCCTGTTGCTGAACAAGTTTTTGCGGCTGCTCATGAGTTGGGACATGTATGGGGGGTTGCCGCCCAAGTGTGGGAATTAGCTGGCGAACAAGGCGCATTAGAGAGTAAGACAGAAGAGCGAATAATTAATAGATTTGCGGCGGAACTATTAATGCCAGCAAAAGAATTTAGGAAAACCTTTCGGGTGCACATGGAAAAATTGGATCTTGACCCTAACAAACTTAGGCTTGCGGATTTGATTCGTGTCATGGTGTTACAGATGAATGATTATATGGTTCCATACGAATCTGTAAGAAAGAGAGTCTTTGAAACAAAAATAATCACTCATAAGCTCGGAGATGTTCTTTTGAGGAATGAGGAAGCCATATTGCCTTTGGTCAATGCTTTAAGGGAGGCTGCATTATGAATTATTCTGTCTGCATTGACGCACTGTATCAGGGAAGAGATTTTCTGGAGGGCATGCGGGAGACGAAAGAAGCCGGCATCGGAGCGTTTGAATTCTGGTCCTGGTGGGACAAGGATATGGAAAAGATCGCATCCGAAAAGGAGAGGCTGCACCTGGAGGTGGCAGCCATGTGCACCAAGTTTTCTAACCTGGTGGATCCCGCTTGTCACGATACCTACCTTGCAGGGCTGGAAGAGAGCGTGGAAGCGGCAAAGCGGCTGGGATGCCGCAGACTCATCAGCCAGGTAGGCGCAGACACGGGAAAGGCGCGCGAAGAGCAGCACAGAGCCCTGTGCCAGGGAGTCAAAAAGGCGGCCGGACTGCTGGAGGGCACGGACATGCTGCTGCTTTTGAAGCCTCTGAATACGGCGGTAGATCATAAGGGATATTACCTGTCCTCTTCCAGGGAGGCCTTTGACATCATAGAGGAGACAGGCAGCGACCGGGTAAAAGTGCTCTTCGACATTTACCATCAGCAGATTACGGAGGGCAGCATCATCCGGAACATTCAGGCCAATATCTCAAAAATAGGGCATTTTCATACGGCAGGGTGTCCTGGCAGGCATGAACTGGACACAGGGGAACTGGCCTATTCCCGTATCTTCCAGGCCATTTCCGAGGCGGGATACACGGGCTTCATCGGCCTGGAATATTTCCCTGTGAGGCCTGCGAAAGAGGGACTTGCGGAACTTCCGGGACTCTTGAAATGAGAACTGCCGGAAGTGTGGAGACTGTCCGTCTAATAGAAAGTCAGATAGTATTTGTCATGTTGCCAACTATTACTTGACACATACGAATATGGAATTACAGTAGAATTTCGGCGTGATGTATGGTATGGGTGAGTGGATCATATATGCCCATGGACGGGGCTGAAGAGGGAGGACAGGCGGATGAAGAGCGCGGTATTTTACGGAAAGCATGACTTGAGGATTGAGGAACGCCGGATGCCCGGGGTAGGGCCAAAGGATGTGCTGATCCGGGTAAAGGCCTGCGGGGTCTGCGGCACGGACGTGCATATCTACGAGGGGGACAAGGGCGCGGCAGAGGTGACGCCGCCTGCCATACTGGGGCACGAGTTCTCCGGGGTCGTGGAGGCGGTGGGGAAAGAGGTGGCGGCGTATCGGCCGGGCGACAGGGTGTGCGTGGACCCCAACTGCTACTGTGGGGCCTGTACGCTCTGCCGAAGCGGCGCGGCCCATTACTGCGAGCATATGATTGGCTACGGGACTACCGTGGACGGGGGATTTGCGGAGTACTGCGTGGTGGATGAGCGCCAGGTGTACCGGCTGGGGGAGAATACCACTTTTGAACAGGGGGCCATGACAGAGCCTTTGGCCTGCTGTCTCCACGGAATCGATATGTGCGGCATCCGCCCCGGCTCCCAGGTCGTGGTCATCGGAGGCGGTATGATAGGGCTTTTGATGCTGCAACTGGCAAGGCTTACGGGCGCGGCAAAGGTGGCTCTGCTTGAGCCCGTGGAGGAGAAGCGCCGGGTGGCGGAGAGCTTAAGGGCGGACGTGTGCATTGACCCGCTGCGTGGGGATATGAAAGCGCAGCTGAAAAAGGCCGGTTTTACCTGGATCAATGCGGTGATCGAGTGCGTGGGGCGCCCCTCCACCATTGAGCAGGCCATTGAGATTGCGGACAATAAGGCCGTAGTCATGATGTTCGGCCTGACGAAGCCGGATGAGACCATTTCCCTGAAGCCCTTTGAGATCTTTCAAAAGGAGTTGGAGCTGAGAGCTTCCTACATCAATCCCTATACCCAGAAGCGGGCGCTGGATTTGATCGACTCCGGCAGGGTGGATGTGAGCAGCATGATATACGGGACATACGGGCTGGAGAAGCTGGAGGAGATTCTGAGCAGTCCGGCGGTCCGGGCGAAAGGGAAGTATATCATAAGCCCTTGAGTACCATGGAAAGAATGCCGGATTCAGGGCTGCCTCAAAGCTTCTACTGGCCTTACAGCCGCTTCTGGTACGCAATCCGCGGGCTCCCGTCCTCCACATAGATGACGCCGCATTCCCGGAAGCCGTGCTTCTCCAGGAGGTGGCGCATGGGGGCATTGTCTCTGTGGGTGTCGATGCGGATATTGGAAATCCGGGACATGCAGTGGGAGAGGCATTCCCGGAAGATTCCCTTTGCGGTGCCGCTTCCGGCTATCCGGTGGATGGTGCCGTAGGGGGCATCATCCAGCCACTGTCCTTTCTCGATGATCCGGTAGGTGGGATCTTCGCCCAGGATGAAAGCGAAGACCCCGCAGATGTCTCCCTCTTGTTCTATGACATAGCTCTGTCCGTTTCGGATATCTGTAAAAATCGTCTCCCGGGAGGGCCTGTCCTCTCCCCACTGGCCCGGGTTTCCGGCCCGGCGCATCTGTTCTCTGGCATACGCGTATATCTCCTGAATCCGTTCAAAGTCGGCGGGGGTGGTTTGGCGAATTGTCATTTGCAGGTCTCCTTTCCCATTGGTATCAATCGGTTCCTGCCACAAGCATACCACAGCGGGGAACGATTTTCTACTTTTTTGAATTCGGGAAAACAAATTGTAATTTTACCGTGGATCAGCTATACTAAAAGCAAAGAGAGCGGCGTCGGTATCAGGAGGCGAATATGGCAAGAACAGTAGGAATCGGAATCCAGGATTTTGCGAAGATCATTACAAACGAATGCTTTTATGTAGACAAGACGGATTTTATCAGAGAATGGTGGGAGAGCAAGGACGACGTGACCCTGATTACCCGCCCGCGCCGTTTTGGCAAGACGCTGAACATGAGCATGCTGGAGCAGTTTTTCTCCGTGGAATACGCAGGGCGGGGAGAATTGTTCCGGGGGCTTTCCGTGTGGAAATATGAGAAATACAGGGAACTTCAGGGGACGTATCCGGTGATCAGCCTGTCTTTTGCCAGAGTAAAGGAAGCAAACTATCCGGATACCAGAGAGAAAATCTGCGAAATTATCAGAAATCTCTATATTAAATATGCATTTCTAAAAGAGAGTCCGGTGCTGACAGATCCGGACAGAGCATATTACAACAGAATTCTGGAACCCCAAATCAGTAATTCGGATGCCACGTCTTCATTATATCAGCTGTCCGATTACTTGTGCCGCTATTACGGTAAAAGGGTGATTATTCTTCTGGACGAATACGACACGCCCATGCAGGAGGCATTTGTGGACGGATACTGGGATGAACTGGTGGCTTTTACGAGAAGTCTGTTCAGCTCGACTTTTAAGACGAATCCATGGCTTGAACGGGCAGTTATGACAGGGATAACCAGGATAAGCAAAGAGTCTGTCTTTTCTGATCTGAATAACCTTGAAGTAGTGACTACCACTTCGGATAAATATGCCGCATCCTTTGGATTTACGCAGAAAGAGGTGTCTGCGGCTCTGGAGGGGTGTGGGCTTGGGGACAAAAAGGAGCAGGTAAGACATTGGTATGACGGCTTTACTTTCGGGGAGCACAGGGATATCTATAATCCATGGTCTATTATAAATTATCTGGATAAAGAGAAGTTCAATACCTACTGGGCAAACACCAGTTCCAACAGTCTGGCGGGGAAGCTGATCCGGGAGGGAAGCCGGGGGGTGAAAGAGAGCTTCGAGACTCTGCTCCAGGGCGGAACGATCCGCTCCCCCATCGACGAGCAGATCGTGTACAATCAGTTAAACGGAAACGAGAGTGCGGTCTGGAGCCTGCTGTTGGCCTGCGGCTATCTGAGAGTGCTCTCCTATGAGGACTGCTGTGATTTCCCGGAGAAAGGAGACCCGAAGTATGAACTGACGCTGACCAATCTGGAGGTCAGGCTGATGTTCCGGAATATGGTCCGCGACTGGTTCAGAGAGGCTGAGACAGACTACAATGACTTTATCAGGGCGCTGCTGCAGGATGAACTGGACGCCATGAACGAATATATGAACCGCGTGGCGCTGAGGACATTCAGCTATTTTGACGCGGGAGACAGTCCGGCGGGGGCGGAGCCGGAGCGCTTTTACCATGGGTTTGTGCTGGGACTTTTGGTGGAGCTGCGGGACAGATATACGATTACCTCCAACCGGGAAAGCGGTTTTGGCCGGTATGACGTGGTGCTGGAGCCAAAGAGTTCTGACAAAGATGCAATTATTATGGAGTTTAAGGTGCGCAATCGGAGGAGAGAGGACGGCTTGGAGGATACTGTGCAGGCTGCTCTGCGGCAGATTGAGGAAAAGCAGTACAGGGCGCAGCTTCTGGAGCGGGGCATTCCCCCAGAGCATATCCGCTGCTATGGCTTTGCGTTTGAGGGGAAAAAGGTATTGATCGGCTGACAATACGGACGGGACAGACAAATCAGACAGCGCGCGGCGCGGCAGTATCAGAAATCTGCCGCGTCACGCTCGCTGTCATGCCGTCTGGGGCGGCACGGAGAATCACGCACTCTTCCAGGCCTGATACAGCTGTGCAATGACCTGCTCGATAGGGGCTTTTCGGATTTCGATGTCCATGATTCCGTCTGCCCGGGACAGTCTCTCCAGCATTCCCCGAATGGGCAGGCGGGACAGATCCACCTCGAATTCAAACACGCCGTTCTTCCCGCCCAGGAGTCTGCAGCCGGCAAGCTCGGGCTTCGTTCCGTCCGTGGTGACGGTGAGGCGGGTCAGGTTCCCGGCGATGTCCCGCAGGCCGTCGAAGCTGCCGTCGTACACAAGCCTGCCCCCGGAGATCATCAGGATCCGCCTGGCCATCTCCTCCAGATCGTCCATATCGTGGCTTGTCACCAGGATCGTCACGGCCTCCTCTTTGTTGATTCTCTTCAGGAATTCTATCATCTGGCGCTTTGCCACCACATCCAGTCCCAGGGTGGGTTCGTCCAGCAGAATCACCTCCGGGGAGTGGAGCAGCATCATGGCCAGATCCGCCCGCATCCGCTGTCCCAGCGACAGCTCCCTGGCAAATGTATTCCGGATCTCGCCCAGGTCAAGGAGCTCGGTCACCATGTCCAGATTCCTTGCGTACACCGCGTCCGGAATGTCCCACACTACTTTTTTCCACTCAAAGCTTTGGATCACGGGATGATCCCACCACAGCTCCGTCCGGTTCCCGAACAGGACGCCCAGCTTCTTCATCAGCCGGATCCGGTCCTGAACAGGGGACATCCCCAGCACGGACAAGCTTCCGGCCGTGGGCTGGAGCATGCCGGAGAGGAGCTTCATGGTAGTGCTCTTGCCGGCTCCGTTGGGCCCTGCGTAAGCCACAAACTCGCCTTTCCCTATCCGGAAAGACACATCCTCCAATGCGGTGACGGTTTTCTTCTCCTGCCTGAAAATGGTTCTGATGGCTCGGAATCCTTTCTTGCCGGGATTGCCTTTGGAGCCGTTTTCATTTGGGAGAGTACTGCTTTGGTGGGAAGCGTCATGTTCTTGCGTGCTTTCCTTTCTCTGCCACCTTGTGAACGATTTGCTCACAGACACTACGTTTACCGCTGTGTCTTCAGGAGCGGTGGCCTCCTGCACTATATCTGTTGATCCCTTTTTTAACATAATATCGAAATCCTTTCCTGAAAAAATGAGCTGCGCCAAGCGACAAAAGCAGCGCGAATATTGCCGGGTAAAAATGTTCGAAAGCAGTCGTCTTCCCCAGTAAGATCATGGTGGGAAACCATGCCATAAGGCCCGCCGGGAATATGGTCAGCAGCGGGTAGCGGATGTAGGCCGGCATGCCGGAGAGGGGAAACGATTTGGCGTGGTCACAGCTGTAGACCACTGTGCTGGCTATCTCCTCGCACTGCACCGGCGCATAGAAAGCGAGGCTGGAAAACAGGTACGAGGCCGCCGTCACGATGACCATGCTGGCCAGCAGCTGGAACACCAGCATGCCCGGCCACCACCATGGCAGAACCGTCTCGATATGCCCTACCGCCACCCACATCATGCCGATTCCCGACAGCAGGCTGCTGGAGCCGGTAAAGGGGAAGATCCCCACTGTCAGCTGCACCGCATAGGGCAGGGGCATGATAAACATGTGCTCCCACTGGCCTCTGCCGATGATTCTGCTGGGAAACAGCGAGTTGCAGCCGCCGATCATATTGAGGAAGCCCATGACGATATTGCCGTAGGCCAGCATGAACAGAACCTCGAACCGGTCCATGCCGCCGATGCCGCCGAACTTCCATGCCAGCAGAAAAATGCCGGAGATGGACGATATGTTGGAGACGATATCGGCCGCAAGGACGATGGCCATAAACTTTCCGTCCCGTGTCAGGGAGGCCAGGTCCATCCGGGCGTATATCCGCAGCAGCTCAAAATATCGCCGGAAACTTAAGGCTTTCTTTTTATCCCGTGTGCTTTTTACTACCGGGCCTGTTCCTCCTGCCGGGAAAGCCTTTTCTCTTCTCTTATCCACCGAAGCTCACCATCCTCTCTCTGGACTTTTGAAACCACAGGGCCGCCGCCAGCCATACCGCAATGTTCCAGAACAATTGGGCGGGAATGATCTCGGAGGCCCGGGCGCTGCCCACATACAGGGACAGGAAAGCCCCGCCCATGCTGCCAAAGGGCTGGTACTGCATCCATCTGTCCATGCCGAAAGGCAGTATTCTGAAAGGAATCACCGTACCTGAGAAAAAGGATGTCACCGCGCTCCTGATCAGGTAAGTGGGCCAGGAGACATTGCGCAGCCTGACGGTGACGCAGCAGAACAGAATCTCAAAGGCGAACCCAAGGGAGACGCTGAACACCAGGGACGGAACCGCCCACAAGGTCCGGGGCAGAACCCGGATCCCCAAAAGAGGCGCTGCCAGGAACATGGGAAGCGAAAACAAAAGGAGCTTCGGCATCCATTCGCCCACGGTCCTGGAAATCACCTGGCCGAACACGGGCATGGGGCGGGTGAACATCTCCATACTCCTGGCGTCGTAATCCCAGGCGGACAGATGGGTGCTTACGATGGTCAGATCCGCCAGCAGCGCGTTGACATAAGTATAGCTCAAGAGCTGGGAGACCGACATCTCCGCTTCATATCCGCTCTCCGCCAGGGTCTTCCAGATAAACATCACCGGCACCAGATACAATACTTTCGTCACCATATCGGGAACCATATAAAGCACGCCGCCGCCTGTCTTGCCTTGCATGGCTATCCGGGCAGTGGCCATATATTTACGAATCATTTCATTCCTCTCTTTCCCGTGCGCCGGAGGCGGCTCGTCCCAATCGGAGCCTGCCTCCCCGGCACGATTGTCTGCCTGATATACCTGATTTTGGACGCAAAAATGCCCTGTACAGACTGTCTTTGTCCGCACAGGGCACTGGTTTCCGCATCCGAATCTGCCGCAGGGCAGTTCTGTTATCCGTACTTCCGATTATCCCGTCACATGGTGAGCAGCGCACAAAACAATCCGTTTCTTCAAAAGGGCATAGTTGTCCCCTGAAGCTGCTGCTCTGTAACCAAAGCGACGCACGATATCACTGCCTGGAAACAGCTCGCGCTTTGTCAGAACTTCGTATTGCATCATGCTTCTCACCACCTTTCCTGTCATTTACGGGAATATTATACATCTCTTTGTGAAAGTTTGCAACCTTTATTTGATTTCTCTGCTTTGCGTTTTCTACTTCAAAGGCTTCGCTCCGGCCTTTTCCTGAGCGGCCTCCAGGGCGCGCCTGAAGCGGCTCTTCTTCTTGGCGGGCTGGACTTCGATCTTGCCGTGGAGTCCTTTGACGCTCAGCACATAGATACCGCTGACCACAGCTTTTACTTCTTTCTTCACCGGCACCGTATCGAATATTTTCTCGTCACAGATCAGCGACATGATCTGGGGACCGACCTTTACTTTCACGATGGGAAGCTTGGAGCGCCGCATGAGCTTGGGCGTCTGATCCAGCACCATCTGGGGCAGCCCCGCATCCTTGAGCCGCATTCGTTTCTTGTCAATGATCAGCATGGAGACGGTCTGCTTGTTGGCCTCCAGCATCTCCTGCTGCTGGGCCTGCTTTTTCTGCGCTTTTTTCCCCAGGAAATACAATACGGCAATCAGTGCGATGAGCACCACTGCCACTACGATCAGTACAATTACCCATGTGTCCATAATATGATAAGCCTCCTTGAGTATGTTTCGCCTGACGGCCCGATTATTACTATTTTAGCACAGATCGATATGGATAAGCAACAAAAATTAAAGTGAAAATGCTTTTAATAAGGGAAAGAATGTGGTATGATAATCTACAACCGTAAATCCGGGGAATGAGAGCAAAAGCAGCGCGCGGACAACGGGCGCGCGGAAATGAGGAAATTATGGAATTGACAGACATCAGAGACCTTTACCGCAGACGCGGGGAGTACATTGGAAAAGAGGTGACCATCGGCGGGTGGGTGAGAAGCAACCGGGACTCCAAGAATTTCGGATTCCTGATCATAAATGACGGAACTTTCTTTGAGCCGCTGCAGGTGGTATACGGGGACGCCCTCCCCAATTTTGATGCGCTGTGCCGGATCAACGTGGGGGCGGCTCTGATCGTAAAGGGCACCATCGTAGAGACACCGGGCGCAAAGCAGCCCTTTGAGATGCAGGCCGCCGAGGCCGTGGTGGAGGGACCCTCCGGGGCGGACTATCCCCTGCAGAAGAAGCGCCATACCTTTGAGTATCTGCGCACCATATCCCACCTGCGCCCCAGGACCAACACGTTCCAGGCGGTATTCCGGGTGCGCTCCCTCATCGCCTACGCCATCCACAGCTTCTTTATGGAGAGAGGATTTGTGTATGTGCATACGCCCCTGATCACAGGCAGCGACTGCGAGGGCGCGGGCGAAATGTTCCAGGTGACTACCATGGACTTGAACGATATTCCGAAGACTGCGGATGGCAAGGTGGATTTCTCCCAGGACTTCTTCGGCAAGCCCACCAATCTCACGGTCAGCGGACAGCTTAACGGCGAGACGTTTGCGCTTGCGTTCAAGAACATATATACTTTCGGCCCTACGTTCCGGGCGGAAAATTCCAACACCACCCGCCATGCGGCGGAGTTTTGGATGATCGAGCCGGAGATGGCTTTCGCGGATCTGAAAGACGATATGATGCTGGCGGAGGGGATGCTGAAGTACATTATCCGCTATGTGCTGGAGAACGCCCCGGAGGAGATGGCTTTCTTTAACCAGTTCGTGGACAAGGGGCTTTTGGAGCGCCTGGAGCATGTGGCGAATTCCGACTTTGCCCATGTGACCTATACGGAGGCCATTGAAATCCTGGAGAAGCATAACGACAGCTTTGACTACAAGGTAAGCTGGGGCTGCGACCTGCAGACCGAGCATGAGCGGTATCTCACGGAGGAGGTATTTAAGCGCCCTGTGTTCGTCACGGACTATCCCAAGGAGATCAAGGCTTTCTATATGAAGCTAAACGAGGACGGTAAGACAGTGGCGGCCATGGACTGCCTGGTGCCCGGCATCGGGGAGATCATCGGCGGCAGCCAGCGTGAGGACAAGCTGGAGCTTCTGGAGAAGCGGATGGAGGAGCTGGGGCTTCGCAAGGAGGATTACGACTTCTACCTGGATCTGCGCAAGTACGGTTCCGTGCGCCACGCGGGCTTCGGGCTGGGATTTGAGCGCTGCGTCATGTACCTGACCGGCATGGGGAATATCCGGGACGTGGTGCCTTTCCCCAGAACGGTGAAGAACTGCGATTTATAATATCTTAAGGTTTTGAAGGGTGAAAATCGTTGCGAAGTATGATAAAATGACTATGCATGACGCGGCCCAATGGCCATCCTTGCCTGCGGCCTGTGCACATGTATGACGGTGGCACAGAACCTTTTGATTCCTATGTGCGCGGATGCGCACGAAAGTATGGTGTACTATATTCATGAGAAAAAAACACAAGAAATTCCTTAACTTCATATTGATAGGCGGCCTTACCGCCGCCTTGTTTCAGGGAGATATTTGCCGCCCCCTGACTGCAGAGGCCACCAGTGTGGACGAGGTGCAGGGTCAGATCGGCCAGCACACCGACGCCCTGAACTCCGCCAACGAAAAGATCACGAATCTGGTGACGGAGCAGGAGCTTCTGCAGGAGCAGATCGACGACTTTAACGCGGAGCTGGGCAATACCATGGCCAGCATCGGCGCCATGGAGGATCAGCTGGCCGAAAAGGAGAGCGAGCTGGCTGCGAAAGAGGGCGAGATTGCCGCGAAAGAGGAAGAGATCGCCGGGAAAGAGATTCAGATTGAGCAGACACAGGCAGAGTACGAGGAGGCTGTGGCCAGAGAGGAAGCACAGCGGGAGAATATGGCTGTCTGTACCCGGATGATGTACGAGCGGGGGGAAGTGTCCTTTTTGGACGCTCTGCTTGGTGGAAAGGGACTGGGAGATATCCTGAACCAGATGGACCGGGTGGAGAAAGTGTACGAGTACGAGAACAGGGTGCTGACGGAGTACATCGCCACGAAGAACCAGGTCCATGACCTGTGGGACCGGCTGGTGGCGGAAAAGGAGATCCTGGAGCAGGACAAGGAAAGCCTGGAGGCGGACAGAGAGCAGTTGGCGGCGGCCAAGCAGCAGCTGGAAGCGGACAGGGCGCAGCTGGAGCAGCAGAAATCCTATCTGAACAACATGCTGGCGCAGAAGAAGAGAGAATCCGCCAATTACGAGGATGAGATCAGGCAGGCAAAAGCCGCCGCGGCCGCGGCCAAGGAACTCTTGAAGCAGGACAGGGAGAGACTGAAGCAGCTTCAGGCCGGCGCCGGAACCGGCAGCACCGGAGTGACGCCTCCCTCAAACGCTTCCAACAATACCGACTATTCGTCCACCATCAACAGCGCCGGGGGAAGCGAGCTGGGGAAGCAGATCGCGAACTACGCCTGTCAGTATGTGGGCAATCCCTATGTGATGGGCGGAACAAGCCTCACAGGCGGGGCGGACTGTTCCGGCTTTACCTATCGGGTGTACAGTGATTTCGGCTATACCATTCCCAGAACCTCCTTTCAGCAGGAGAACGCGGGCGTGGGGGTGAGCTATGCCGAGGCCCAGCCCGGAGATCTGATCTGCTACGGAAATCATGTGGGCATGTACATCGGAAACGGAATGATTGTCCATGCCAGCAACAGCAACCCTTATCCTGTGGGCGGCATCAAGATCGGCAATGCGGAGTACAGACCGATTTTGGCAGTGCGCAGGATCGTAAAGTAGAAACGGGACAGAATAAAAGAGATATATTGCAGGAGGGAGATAAAATCCCTCCTGCTTAGACGTTCAAGCAGCAGGGATTTTATTTTGGAGGTTAAGAGCCATGAAGATAATTATTGCCGGCAATGGCAAGATGGGGGCCGCGCTGACCCGCCAGCTGGCCGCCGAGGGAGATGACCTGACTTTGATCGATTCCAATCTGAATGTATTGGAGTCCAGTGAGGAGCGTTACGACATTATGGTAGTCCATGGAAACTGCGCTTCCATGGAGGTGCTGCTCCAGGCAGGGGTAAAGGAGGCGGATCTGCTGATCGCCATGGCAGGGGCGGACGAGGTGAACCTGCTGTGCTGCATGACGGCCCACGGGCTCAATGCAAAGATCCATACCATTGCCAGAGTGTGCAATCCGGAATACACGAACCAGATCTATGTCATGCGGGATAAGTTCGCCCTGTCCATGGTGGTGAATCCGGAGAGGCAGGCGGCCACGGAGATTGAGCGCCTGTTAAAATACCCCGGATTTTTGAAGAGGGACACATTCACCAAGGGGCGGGTGGAGATCGTGGAGCTGCGCATAGACGGGCGCAGCAAGCTCTGCAATGTAGCCCTCAACGACATGGACGGCATTGTGAAATGTAAGACGCTGGTGTGCGCCGTGCTGCGGGACGGCAAGGCGGTGGCGCCGGGGGGGAATTTCGTGCTCCGGGAGGGAGACCGCATCTATGTGACCGCGTTCACCAACACCCTGACCGTTCTGTTGAAGAATCTGGGGATGGTCACCCACAAGGTCAAGCGGGTGATGATCTGCGGCGGCGGACGGGTCAGCTTCTACCTGGCGAAGCAGCTTCAGAACAGCGGCGTACAGGTACAGATCATCGAGCAGGATCCGAACCGCTGCAGGCAGCTGTCAGCCATGCTTCCCTCCGCCTGTATCATACGGGGGGATTCCAGCAATCAGTTTCTTCTGGAGAGCGAGGGAATTTCAGGATGCGATGCCCTTGCCACCCTGACCGGCATGGACGAACTGAACATGATCATCTCCCTCTACGGCCTCAGCTGCGGCGTGCCCCAGGTCATCACCAAGCTGGGGCATATCGAGAATACGGATCTTTTGGGCAATCTGTCCCTGGGAAGCGTGGTCAGCCCCAAGGAACTGTGCTGCAATACCATCGTGCAGTATGTGAGAGCCATGAAGAACCAAACCGGCGCCGCCCTCACCGTGCACACCATAGCCGACGGACAGGCAGAGGCCATGGAGTTTCTGGCGGACGAGGGAACCCATAACTGCGGCAAGCCCTTAAAGTCCCTGAAGTTGAAGAAAGGCGTGCTGGTGGTGTGTATATCAAAGGGGGCCCGGCTGGAGATACCAAACGGCGATTCGTATTTTAATGTAGGCGATATCGTGTACGTGGTCACCGGCAAGGAGAAAACCATTTATCAATTGAACGATATTTTTGAATAAAAATGATGTGGCAAGGACAGGTTGAAAAATAGACATGAACTATAAAATGATGGGGAAGTTTATCGGCAGGATCCTGATCGTGGAGGCCGTGTTTATGGTACCCGCCATGCTGATCAGTCTGGCGGAAAAGGAATTTGCCTCAGTGACGGCTTTTATGTGGAGCCTGGCGGCTATTCTTCTGACGGCAGGGGGATTGTTGTGGTTCTGCAGGGGGTCCCAGAAAAAGTTTTACGCAAAGGAGGGGCTGGCCTGCGTGGGACTGAGCTGGATTGCCATGAGTCTGCTGGGCTGTCTGCCCTTTTTTCTCTCGGGTGTGATGCCCAACTATATAGACGCGCTCTTTGAGATCGTGTCGGGCTTTACCACCACGGGGGCCTCCATCCTGCCCCAGGTGGAGACGGTGCCCAGGGGAATCCTGTACTGGAGGAGTTTCAGCCACTGGCTGGGCGGCATGGGCGTGCTGGTATTCCTGCTGGCCATATCCTCCACGGGCGGCAACGGCTTTACCATGCATCTGCTTCGAGCGGAGAGTCCGGGACCCAATGTGGGCAAGCTTGTGCCGAAGATGCGCAAGACTGCCACCATTCTGTACCTGATCTATATCCTGCTGACTGTGCTGGACGTGATATTCCTGCTGCTGGGGGACATGCCTTTGTTCGAGGCGGTGTGTACGGCTTTCGGAACCGTGGGGACAGGTGGATTTGGTGTCAAAAATGACAGCATGGCCAGCTACAGCCCCTATATCCAGAATGTGTGCACGGTGTTCATGTTGCTGTGCGGAGTGAATTTCAGCTGTTATTATCTGCTTCTGGTGAAGCAGTTTAAGAGTGTGTTCAAGGATGAGGAGCTTAGGCTGTATCTGGGCGTGGTACTGGGAAGCATCCTGCTGATCGTATGGAATCTGCGGGGATTTTATGCCACTTTGGGGGAGACTGTGCGCCATGCGGCTTTTCAGGTGGTAACCATTATGACCACCACGGGATTCGCCACAACGGATTATGAACTGTGGCCGGGACTGTCAAAGGCAATTATGCTGTGCCTGATGATCCTGGGGGCCAGCGCGGGCAGCACCGGGGGCGGTTTTAAATGCGGCAGGGCGCTGCTGGTGGCAAAAAGCCTCCACAGGAGCGTACGCCAGGTGGTGCATCCCCAGAAAGTGCAGGTAGTACGGCTCAACGGCCATGCAGTGGACGAGAAAGTGCTGCAGAACACCAATGCCTATCTGGCAGCCTACGCCATAGCGGTGATCTTCAGTTTCCTGCTAGTTTCGGTGGACGGCTTTTCCATTACCACCAATCTGTCGGCAGTGCTGGCCTGCTTCAATAATATCGGCCCCGGCTTTGACGCGGTGGGTCCTACCTGCAACTACAGCGCCTACAGCGCATTTTCCAAGATCGTGCTCACCTGGGACATGCTGGCCGGGAGGCTGGAGATCTTTCCCATGCTGATATTGCTTAGCAGATCTACGTGGAAACATCGCTAAGGGAAAGTCCTTTGGAAGTTTGTAAACAGGATGGATTATATTGCCATTTTCTTCTTGCCTTTCTCCGGGAAAAGACTTATACTGAACATGCGTATCCAAAAACAAAAGGGGGATGCAGGGTATATTAAGAAAGCACTATGGGAAGTACAAGGAGGTAAGGAAAGATGGTAAAATTGACACCGCCCATGGGGTGGAACTCATGGAATACCTTTGGGGCAGACATCAATGAAAAGCTCATCTTTGACACGGCGGACGCCATGGCGGCAAAGGGGCTGCCGGGAAAAGGCTATGAGTATCTGGTCATTGACGACTGCTGGTCACTGAAAGAGAGAGATGCCAATGAGCGCCTGGTGGCGGACCCGGAGAAATTCCCCCACGGCATGAAAGCAGTGGCGGATTACGTGCATTCCAAGGGCCTGAAGTTCGGCATGTATTCCTGTGCGGGGAACCTGACCTGCGCCGGTTACCCGGGCAGCTTTGAGCATGAATTCATAGATGCGGAAACCTTTGCGGAGTGGGGCGTGGATTTCCTGAAGTACGATTACTGCTACCACAGCCCTATCATACCCGGAAAGTATCTGTACCGCCGCATGGGGCTGGCCCTGGAGAACTGCGGCAGGGATATCCTGTTTTCCGCCTGCTCCTGGGGCATAGATGAGACGCACGAGTGGATCAAGACCACGGGCGCGTCCATGTGGCGCTCCACGGGCGATATTTTTGACACCTGGGAATCCGTCAAAGATCTCACCAGACAGCAGGAAAAACTCCACCCTTACAACGGAGCGGGATGCTTCAATGACATGGACATGCTGGTGGTGGGCATGTACGGCAAGGGAAACGTAGGCCTGAAAGGCTGCAGCGATATCCAGTACAGAACCCATTTCTCCATCTGGGCTTTCATGGGTTCGCCTCTGATGATCGGCTGTGACGTCCGGGATATGAGCCAGGCCTCCCTGGACATCCTCGGCAATGAGGAGATCATCCGCATCAACCAGGACAGACTCTGCAGCCAGCCGGTGAAGCTTGCGGGGACATGGGCGGGAGAGGACCTGCTTCTGTACTCCAGGCAGCTTGAGAACGGAGACCTGGCCATCGGAATGTTCAACTTAAGCGAGAACAAGGCTGTGGGCAGACTGAATCTGGACGAGCTGGGGCTTCCTTTCAGCACCGGCAGGACGCTGGACGCAAAGGAGCTCTGGACAGGGGAGCGCGTGGAGGTGAAGAACGCCACGATCATCCGGGAGCTGGAGCCTTTCGACTGCGCCATGATCCGGGCCAAGGTGGTCAAACTGTGACAGGCGGCTGTATGGAGTGCGGGAAATCGCTCTCCTATAACGAAATAGGCGCCTACAAAAAGTTCGTCAACAGGGGAAGCACGCGGTTTC
>ERZ808051.796-NODE-796-length-28090-cov-52.144362_pt1 | contig 28090 bp, 25 predicted proteins | sample MGYA00380199_ERZ808051 | MGnify/ENA primary metagenome ERZ808051 (study PRJEB31490, sample SAMN06133391) | mouse gut metagenome | isolation source: J11 | host: mice | place: China: Chengdu | collected 2015-05 ...
TGCTGGAAGCCTGGAAAAAGTATCGGGTGTTGCTGAACCGTGTTGATACATCAACTGCACCTGATATTGAGTGGCCGATAATTCCTGTAACATCATAGTCATTATTTATTTGTTTTGCTGACATGTTGTATACGACAACGTGTCAGCAGTTTGACTGGTATTATAACGAATATATTGTAATGTTTTCTGGTGTTATTAATTGTTGTTTTATTACCATATATCTATGGGTTTTGTTTTCTGCTCATCTAAACAAAATGCACAGATGTAAGCCCCCTTACTTCGGTTGTACTGAACCGTTTCTAAAGCAGAGTCAAGATGTTTACTATCAAAGTTCCAGCTTTTTTCCATAACAGAAACACATTTTCTGCAATAGAAACTTTCTTTTGAGTTAGTATCTCCTGAATCATTTTTAGTGTAGCCAAAGAATTTTTTTGCTGATTCCTTTGAACATGCGGAAATGGCTGCAGTGAACTCATAATGAGTTTGAAGCATAGCCCATACAATACCTGAAAATTCTTCATCCTCGTCTTCATCTAATCCTATATTAATGCCGCCAGAGGAATGTATTGCTTTATATTTATACCTATGCCATATCCAGTGTGCTGATTCAGTATTTAGATAGTTGTGAGCACGTACAACTGATGTGAAAATTAGCTCTGGCATTATATCTGTTTTTTTATCAACCGTATGCATAAAACGATTTCTTAGAATGCGCATACTATTAAACCAAGTAATAAAGTCATCAGGCAGTGATTTAGAGGCGAAAGTATTATATACTTTAATTAAATCTTGGGCGTCTAATGTGTGGAAGTCTGAAAATGAAATGTTACCTTCACTATCAGGTTTAGGTGTATTGCGAGTTGCATTCGTGATAAGTAGATAAGGTGATATTTCGACGATAAGTCCTTTTAGTCTGAATTCAATGGATTGAAGTATCAAATTAAAAGATGTAATCAATTTGGGTCTAGCAAATAACCAATAATGCTCTAAATTTTTAATATCTGATTCTGTATAGAATTCAGACGTTTTACAATAACTATTCCAAAGGTTTATATCTCTGTAATCATAAGCTAAATCGGCAATTTTTTCCCAAGCCTCATTTACCATGTGGTCAGCCATTGTATAAAAATCAGTCTTTGTTGGAATGTCAGTTATCATTATCAATCTACCTTTGGGTCTTTATTGTTGTCTATCAAGATATAATATTCAGGCTGGAGTGGCTAATGTTGATCTACTTATTTTCTCCCGGTAAGTCAGTTTATCGCGATATAAGCCGCATTTGATTTTGGCGACTATGGTCGTGTTAGGTATGTATCTGGCGTGTTACTGCGCCAGATTAAATATAAACCAATAATATTAAAGGGTGTTACTCTCTTGACAGATTTAGGGAACAAATCACTCGTCAGCTGACTCCCAAGTATCTTTCAGAGTTTCCTGAACAAAAGTTTTAGCTGAATCTTTATCGGCGGTGCGCCTAACAGAAAAACCATCGTTGCTGGTGGCTTTTACGATCATCTCCACATCGTCATAATGCTCGCCAATGTATTGGGTTAATTCTTCCTTTAATGCGTCTACAGCGCCGTTTGGCATTTGGTCATTTTGTCTTTGGCTATGGAGATCTCAATACGCATAACATTTCTTTTGTACTGCGTTTGTAGACAGTATTATTCTTATCTGTGTAAATAAACAGTATCAAGACTTCGTTTTAGCTGCATAAGAAAAAAGAGATGGATACATTCGGAAAGATTTTGATGGTGGTAGGTTAAGTGAATAGCCTAAAGGTGTTTTACCCCAATTATTCCCCGGTATTTCTCCGCATAAAAAACAATCATAAAAACAACAGCCATAATAGGCTGGTTCTTAAGGGATTTTTGGTCCACGAGAGAATTTGAACCTCCGACCCCCGACACCCCATAATGGTGTAATTAATCAGGTTAAATATTTAGCAGATCCTCTACAATATCATTAAACCCAGATGCCTGTTTAGATACAGAATTGAATAAGTCTCTAAGTGCTTGTGTTTGCTCAAAAGTTTCCCAAAGTGTTTTATAACTTGGCGTTACAATTGCTAATACTAAGCCTTCCGCCCATGACCATTCATGTTCATCAAAATAGTAGCGATATTTTCTGCTGTATATAACAAAATCCTTTTCCTTATATTTAGCATGAAACACAACTTGAATTATATCCTGTGTACCATTAACAAGGTTTTCAGGCGCATCAATTGCCATCCAATTTATCATTTTTTGGACAGTTAACTTATTTAATGAAACAATTAGCTTTGTGGTTTTATCGTTATGCATAATTAGTCCAGTTGCATATCTTTCACAATTTCGTTAACTCTTGAGTTGAGTATACTCAACTTCTCATAGAGCTTCCAGGCTTGGTCTTGGTCATTGATATTAATGGAGATTTCTTTTCTTCGAAAGATTCCTTTGGGTTTGACTTCATCAAAAAATATATCAATCTTTGAGCGTTCCTTGGTTGGAAGCCTGCTGAAAAGGCTTTCAGTTAGCACTGCACACTCAGTAAACTCCTTACGTATAAATTCTTTCTGAGTAACCCAGTCTCCAATAGCATCATTTATCAATGAGGCTTTTTTTTGAAGATTGCTATGGATTTCAGGTATTCGAACCTTGTTTCTGAGAGTGGCCTTCAATGAACGCGTCGTAAAAAAAAGTTTTACAGTTACAACAAAACCGACAATACCCGCTAGGGAGGATATGTCAGTTACCGTCTGTGATAGGGGCCAAGTCAGGATATCCATGATGAAAAATCCAATGCTTAAGTTGATACGAAAAAACCCGCATATGCGGGTTTTTTCGTCGCTCGGGAGCCGCGGCTCCTTTGCGTATCCTTTTTTGTCTCCTCACCGTCTGGTCGGTGTCCTGCTGAGACTGCTAACTTCCTGTTTTTGTTGGTGTTGTCCTTACACCGTCCAATCATGATTGGTGGAGCTGGCGGGAGTTGAACCCGCGTCCGAAATTCCTACATCCTCGGTACTACATGCTTAGTCAGTCTTTACATTCGCTTGCCAGCTGCGGACGGACACGCCACTAACAAACTAGCCTGATTAAGTTTTAACGCTTCAACCCCAGGCAGGGCTTCCACGCGATCTCTTTTGGGTTTGACCTCTCTTGATCCCCGTCCTAAGAGCGGAGGCTAGGGAGAGAGGGCTCTAAGCAGGTTATTAAGCTGCTAAAGCGTAGTTTTCGTCGTTTGCGACTATTTTTTGCGGCTTTTTACGAGGCCAACCGCCCCTCGGCATGCACCTTGGGTTTCGCAAATCCCGTCGAATCCAGAATCAGCCCCAATGTGTAAAGGTAAGTATACCAGATTTATGAGCGCCATGACCAGCCTCAATGGCGTTATCGTTAAAGATTTAGCACCCATGTAGCCTGATTTTTATTCGATTAAGCAATGGGATGGCAACATTTGTGTCGGATGTGATAGCCAATAAGATGTTCATTCGCGCCGCCGGAGAGGGAGGCGCGGTGAGGAACTGGTCAATAATTGGAGTGCAGGTTTAACGGTGGGCGTTTTTCATGATACGTGCTTTATCCACCTGCCATTCGCGTTCTTTGATATCTGAACGTTTATCGTGCTGTTTTTTACCTTTGGCGACGCCGATTTTCACTTTGCACCAGGCATTTTTCCAGTACAGGGAGAGCGCCACTACGGTATAGCCTTCTCGATTGACGCGACCGTACAATGAGTCCAGTTCGCGCTGGTTGAGAAGTAACTTGCGGGTACGGGTAGGATCGCACACCACATGCGTGGAGGCCACGGCCATTGGCGTGATGTTAGCGCCAAACAGAAATGCCTCTCCGTCACGCAGAAGGACGTAGCTGTCGCTGATATTGGCTTTTCCTGCGCGCAGGGATTTAACCTCCCAGCCTTGCAGGGCAAGTCCCGCTTCGAACTCTTCTTCGATAAAGTATTCGTGACGGGCGCGCTTGTTAAGCGCGATGGTCGCTGAACCAGGTTTATGTGCTTTTTTCTTCGTCATAAGCGTCGTGAATCATCGGTAATCTGAAATCGAAAACACCCCATATCAATCCTGCGGGGGACAAGGCTCTATCTTAGCATGAACCCGATGTTACCCAGCGCCGGGATAGCGTTTTTTTTACAGCAGGATAAATGATATTATTTGTTGGATTTTTGTTGATGGAAATTGTTATGCCTCAGATTAGCCGGACCGCACTGGTACCCTACAGCGCGGAGCAAATGTATCAGTTAGTGAATGACGTTCAGTCTTATCCTCAGTTTTTGCCGGGTTGTACCGGAAGTCGGATTCTGGAGTCCACTCCTGGGCAGATGACTGCGGCGGTAGATGTCTCTAAGGCTGGGATCAGCAAAACGTTTACTACCCGCAACCAGTTGACCAGTAACCAAAGTATTCTTATGAATCTGGTGGATGGGCCGTTCAAGAAATTGATTGGTGGATGGAAGTTTACGCCGCTGAGCCAGGAGGCGTGTCGTATCGAGTTTCATCTCGACTTTGAGTTTACCAATAAGTTGATTGAACTCGCCTTTGGTCGCGTGTTTAAAGAGCTGGCGTCTAATATGGTCCAGGCTTTTACGGTTCGTGCGAAAGAGGTTTACAGTGCCAGGTAAAATTGCCGTTGAGGTGGCTTATGCGCTACCTGAGAAGCAGTACCTGCAGCGCGTGACGCTGCAGGAGGGCGCGACGGTTGAAGAAGCTATTCGCGCCAGTGGCTTGCTGGAATTGCGTACCGATATCGATTTAACTAAAAACAAAGTCGGCATTTACAGCCGTCCGGCAAAACTAAGCGATAGTGTGCATGATGGCGATCGGGTGGAGATTTATCGCCCTCTCATTGCCGATCCGAAAGAGCTTCGCAGGCAACGAGCAGAAAAATCAGCGAATAAATAACAGACAGAAAAAAGGTGCTCATTGAGCACCTTTTTTAACGTCTTTGAGAGCAACTTTATTATTAGTTACCACTCAGCGCAGGTTTGTTATCAATATTGGTCAACACACCGCTACTGTTAAAGGTCAGCGTCAGCGTTTGCTGCGTTACACCTTCATGACCTGGTTGCTGGCGGAAGACATAGAACCAGGTATTCGTACCAAATGGATCGGACATCAGCGGTGTACCCAATGCGTACGCAACTTGTTGTTGCGTCATGCCAACACGTATTTTGGATACGTCGTTAGCGGTCAGATAGTTCCCCTGGTTGATGTCAGGACGGTAAACCACTCGCTCCAGAGTGGAACAGCCTGCGGTCAACATCAATAGTACTGCTGCTGCAGCAGTCAGCGTTTTACAGCGCATAGTGATTTGATTCCTTTTCGGGCCCGAGCAGTACGTGGCTCATCTGTAATATGCCGATGATAATAGACCTTTCATCACTTTAAAACCTTTTGCTTTCCGGTCTTACGGCGTTTTGCTGTTTACTCTGACCGTGAAGCAGGAAAAAAGTTTACGCTGCAAGCAGTTCTTTCGCATTCGCCAGTGTATTACGTGTGACTTCACTGCCACCAAGCAGGCGCGCCAGCTCTTGTAACCGCGCTTTTTTATTCAGGGATTGCATATGCGTTTCTGTCATCGCACCATCGGTTTCTTTGCTGACAAAATAGTGTTGATGACCACATCCCGCGACTTGTGGCAGGTGGGTAACACACATCACCTGAGTTGATTCGCCGAGTTGACGCAGCAGTTTGCCGACAACTGCCGCTGTTGGACCGCTAATCCCTACATCCACTTCATCAAAAATCAGTGCCGGGGTTTCCATTTTACGCGCCGTGATGACCTGGATTGCCAGTGCGATGCGGGACAATTCACCACCGGATGCGACTTTGGCAATAGGCTGCATTGGCTGACCTGGGTTGGTGGTTACCCGAAACTCAATACGATCGGCACCGTCAGCGCCCAGGTGATGCTCGTCAAATTTAACATCGATCGTAAACTGCCCATGCGGCATTGAGAGCGCATGCATACTGTCGGTGATCAGCTGTGCAAGTTCTTCTGCATATTGCTGGCGTTGTTGGTGTAATGCGCGCGCGATTTCCAGTGCCTGCTGATGATGTTTCGTTACCGCCAGCGCAAGCGTTTCTTGTGAGTCGGCCTGATCGTCCAGTTGCTGCTGTTCTTCCAGTAGCGACTGGTAATACTGTGGCAATGCCTCAGGGCTGACGTGATGTTTACGTGCCAGCGAAATCTGTTTTGAGATGCGCTGTTCAAGTTCAAATAGTCGGTTGGGATCGAGATCCAGACGATCGCAGTAGTGGCGCAGTTCATCGCTGGCTTCAGCAATCTGGATGGTAGCTTCTTCCAGCATATCAAGTACGCCGGACAGTTTGCTGTCCATGCCAATCAATTCGCTCACCAGTTGTTTAGCCGTGTAAAGCTGACTTTGCAGGTTTGCGTCTTCACCGTCGGCCATTAATGCCAATGCATTCTGGCTGGTGGTCAGCAATTGACCGCTGTTCGCCAGACGTTTGTACTCTTCGTCGATTTGTTCAAACTCTCCGGGCTGCGGATTAAATTCGTTAAGTTCTTTTAATTGGTATTGCAGCAGTTCCGCACGGGCAGCGCGTTCCTGACTTAACTGTTGATGATGCGCGAGGTCACGGCAGCTTTGATGCCACAACTGATAACGTGCTGTCATTTCCTGGAGTAGAGAGGTTTCATTGGCATAGCCATCAAGCAGGAACTTTTGGTGCTCGGGTTTGGTGAGTAACTGATGAGCGTGCTGACCATGGATCTGAATCAGCAACTGACCCAGTTCGCGCAGTTGTGACAGAGGAACAGCTGTACCGTTGATGAAACCACGGGAGCGACCATCGCTGCTGAGCACGCGACGAAGCAAACATTCATGCCCGTCTTCAAGCTGGTTTTCTTCCAGCCAGCGCAGAGCCGCTGGCGTATCTTTCAGAGAAAAACGGGCGCACAGGTCAGCGCGAGCAGCGCCGGTACGCACCATGTCGGCTTCAGCGCGACCACCGAGACAAAGAGCGAGGGCATCTATTGCAATAGATTTACCCGCGCCGGTCTCGCCAGTTATTACGGTCATGCCGCTATGAAAATCAATCTCAAGCTCACGAACGATAGCAAAGTTGCTGATGGTCAGTTGTGCCAACATAGTCGTTTTCCTGTATGAAAAACCATTACTGTTATTGTGTACAGTATAAACTGGTTTTATATACAGTAAAGAGGCTGGCGTAAAATTAGAATAATTTTTTTGACCAGCCGAGCTTGGTGCTTAATGTGTTGAAATAACTGTAATCTTTCGGATGAATCAGATTCAGATGGTAATCACAGCGACGAATCAGGACATCTTCACCTTCCTGAATCGGCAGTGCTATCTGGCTGTCGCAACTGATTTCCAGGTCGTTACGGCGATGCGAAAAACGCAGACGGATCGTGCTGCTGCTGTTTATGACCAGTGGTCGTGCTGACAACGTATGCGGGAACATGGGCACCAGGGTAATCGCATCCAGAGAGGGGGTCAGAATAGGACCGCCTGCAGAGAGGGAATAGGCGGTGGAGCCTGTTGGCGTCGAAATAATTAGTCCATCAGATCGCTGAGAAAACGCAAAGATCTCGTCGATATACACTTCGAACTCAATCATATGCGCCACTTTGCCTGGATGAAGCACCACTTCATTTATCGCGGTGCTGATGCGTTTCTGGCAATCTTGCTGACAGACTTGCGCTTCCAGCAAAAAACGTTTCTCGCTGATGTAGTGGCCTTCCAGCACATCGGCTAACTGTTGCTGGGCGTTATCGGGGTCAAGGTCAGTCAAGAAACCCAGGTTGCCACGGTTGATTCCAATAACTTTAATATCGTAACGGGCGAGTGTGCGCGCCGCGCCCAGCATATTACCGTCGCCACCAACGACTACCGCGAGATCAGCTAGTTGCCCAATCTCCGCGAGCGTGCCAGTTTTCACATTCTTCAGTTGCAGTTCGTGAGCGATTTGTTGCTCAACGATGACCTCGTAACCTTTTGTGCACAGCCAGCGGTAGAGCATTTCATGTGTTGTCAGTGCAGTAGGGTGCCGTGGGTGTCCCACAATGCCAATACACTTGAAATGATTATTCATTTTTCCGAGGTCCTTGTTGCGAAGATTGATGACAATGTGAGTGCTTCCCTTGAAACCCTGAAACTGATCCCCATAATAAGCGAAGTTAGCGAGGTGAATGCGAAAAAAACGCGGAGAAATTCATGAGTAGTAAAGAACAGAAAACGCCTGAGGGGCAAGCCCCGGAAGAAATTATCATGGATCAGCATGAAGAGATTGAGGCAGTTGAGCCAGAAGCTTCTGCTGAGCAGGTGGATCCGCGCGATGAAAAAATTGCGAATCTCGAAGCTCAGCTGGCTGAAGCCCAGACCCGTGAACGTGACGGCATTTTGCGTGTAAAAGCCGAAATGGAAAACCTGCGTCGTCGTACTGAACTGGATATTGAAAAAGCCCACAAATTCGCGCTGGAGAAATTCATCAACGAATTGCTGCCGGTGATTGATAGCCTGGATCGTGCGCTGGAAGTGGCTGATAAAGCTAACCCGGATATGTCTGCGATGGTTGAAGGCATTGAGCTGACGCTGAAGTCGATGCTGGATGTTGTGCGTAAGTTTGGTGTTGAAGTGATCGCCGAAACTAACGTGCCGCTGGACCCGAATGTGCATCAGGCTATCGCAATGGTGGAATCTGATGACGTTGCGCCAGGTAACGTACTCGGCATTATGCAGAAGGGTTATACGCTGAATGGTCGTACGATTCGTGCGGCGATGGTTACTGTAGCGAAGGCGAAGTAAATATCTGATGGCCGACGCGAAGTCGGCCATTTTTTTAGCTTAAAAAATCCTGTACTTCCAGCCACGGCGTGTTGAAATCATCTATTTTTTTATATTCGTTCATTGGCAGAACGACCACGTTATAGGTGTCAGATCCTTCATTCAGATCAAAAATCTGAAAGCCCCTTTTATTGAGTTCGGTTTGGATGCGTTCAAAGATTTCGTCAAGGTAGCGGTCTCCGGCTTCACAGACATCGGAGATTTCATCCTCTTGGGTTATTTCGACAAGAAGACTCCTTAATTCCTCAGAAGCTATCAGGTTTTTTGTGAGCTCATAAAAGCGATCTGCAGCAAAATTAGCCAGCTCACCTTCTTCATCTTCACCTTTCCAGTCAACGAGTTGAATTAATCCTTCACCGCGTAGAACCTGTAAAAATGCCTGCGCCAGGTCACGATTCCCGAGATCGCCACCACTGCAATCGAGAACGTCCTGCAATCCATATTCGTCTTCATCTTCGTCTTCAAAGATTTCAGGTTGCGTCGAAAGTTGAGAGAAAATAGTGGGCCATAAGGTTGGGGTGTGCTGTAAAAAAACGCTGGCGACGACGTTGAGATCGTCTGCAAAATCCTTATCCCATTCAATTACATAATCTTCTGACATAACATCAATATCCTTTCCGAATGCTTGAAAAGACATTATTACATTGCTAAGTAAATGACAGGAATTGATGGAATCCTAAAAGACGGCGATAAAAAAAAGGCGAACCGGAGTTCGCCATTGCGTTACTCCGCCACACTCTCGCGCAGCGGTTTCACAGGAAAAACTTTTACCTGCTTAATCATATTGTCCTGTACGTCGAGAATATCTATATCGTACTCGCCAATACGCACGCGGGTGCCTGCGACAGGGATCTCTTCCAGTGCCTCAAGAATGACGCCATTAACCGTGCGGGCATCATCTTCCGGTAGATGCCAGTTAAAGGCTTTGTTGATTTCCCGCACGTTGGCGGTGCCATCGATAATCACCGAACCGTCGTTTTGCGGCGTGACCTCTTCGGCAAGTGTTGGCGACATCGACGTAGTGAAATCGCCGACAATCTCTTCCAGAATATCTTCAACCGTCACCAGCCCCTGAATGTCGCCATACTCGTTGACGACCAGGCCGACTTTCTTTTTGTTGCGCTGAAACTTTACCAACTGCGTGCTGAGCGGCGTACCTTCCGGCACAAAATAGATCTCGTCCGCGGCGCGCAGCATGGTTTCTTTGGTGAACTCTTTTTTCTCCGACATCAACCGCCAGGCTTCACGTACTCGCAGCATACTGATGGCGTCGTCCAGCGAATCACGGTAGAGCACGATGCGCCCGTGAGGTGAGTGGGAGAGTTGGCGCAGAATCGATTTCCAGTCATCGTTGATATCAATACCGATAATTTCACTGCGCGGCACCATGATGTCATCAACGGTCATTTTTTCCAGATCGAGCACCGACAGCAGCATATCCTGATTGCGACGGGAAATTTGTGAGCGTGATTCGTGCACGATAGTGCGCAACTCTTCTTTGCTCAAAGAGCCGCTAACCACGATATCGGTTTTGATACCCATCATGCGCATCAGCATACGGGTGATAGCATTCAGCAACCAGACCAGCGGCATCATCAAAATTTGCAGCGGAGCCAGCAGAAAACTACTCGGGTAAGCGACTTTTTCCGGGTACAGCGCGGCAATGGTTTTCGGCAATACCTCAGCAAATACCAGTACGACAAAAGTCAGCACTCCAGTCGCAATTGCCACGCCCGCATCGCCGTACAAACGCATCCCAACAATAGTGCCGAGCGCGGAGGCAAGAATATTGACCAGGTTATTGCCGATTAACACCAGGCTTATCAGGCGGTCTGGCTTACGCAGCAATTTTTCGACGCGTTTGGCCGAGCGATTACCCTGTTTCGCCATATGTCGCAGACGATAGCGGTTGAGGGTCATCATTCCGGTTTCGGACCCGGAAAAATAGGCTGAAATGACCACCATGATGATCAGAATAATGATCAACGTAGTAGTAGAAATGTGTTCCAGGGGAAACTCCTTTTCTGGGTTTAGCTGATTAACTGCTGGACAATTCGGCTGCCGAAGTAGGCCAGTGTCAGAATTACCGCGCCCGCAACGTTAAACCAGACGACGCGGCGTCCACGCCATCCTTCATGGTAATGTCCCCACAGCAGCACAATATAGACAAACCACGCCACGATAGAGAGCACAGCCTTGTCGATATTTTCCATGCTAAATAGGTTGTGCATGTAGAACAGGCCAGTGCAAAGCGTGAGCGTTAGCAGCACCACGCCAATCTGCGTGATGTGGAACATTTTACGCTCGATACTCATCAATGGCGGCATTTCCTGGTTAAATGCCAGCTTCTTGTTCTTCAGTTGGTAATCAATCCACGCCAGTTGCAGCGCGTACAGGGCGGCGATAATTAGCGTGGCATAGGAAAAGAGCGATAAGCCAATGTGCACCAGCATCCCAGGCGTTGCTTCCAGATGGGTGATGTATTCATTGGGCATGAAGGTCGCCAGCGCCAGGTTGATAAGCGCAAAGGCATAGACAATGGGTAGCAGCAACCAGCCACGATTGCGAGAAGCCACAATGGTCATTACCGTACAGATCATCAAACTGACCAATGAACCAACGTTCAGCAGGCTGAGGTTTTGTCCGCTATCACCGTCGGGCAGGATGCGGGCTTCCAGAGCGATTGCGTGGCAGACCAGCGCAATGACCGCAGAAATAATAGCCATGCGCCGCCAGCCGCCGTTTTTTTGCAGCAGACCGGGAACAATCAGCGCAAGACTGACGGAGTAGGCGACAAGCGCGAGCAGAGCAAAAACGGGCATAGTGATGTCGACAGTTTGAGCAATAAGAAAGAGAAGCAGTATAGCGTCAGGTGAACGCTGCTCCAACCGTTGCATAACAACAAAGACGCCTTCATGTTATACTGCGGCAAAATACTGATGATGTGTCGCGATTGCGGCCAACCGTTTCCACCCCAGGCGAGAGACAATGTTTGATAATTTAACCGATCGTTTGTCGCGCACGCTGCGCAATATCAGTGGCCGTGGACGCCTCACTGAAGACAACGTAAAAGATACGCTGCGCGAAGTGCGCATGGCGCTGCTGGAGGCGGACGTCGCTCTGCCGGTAGTGCGTGAGTTTATCAATCGCGTAAAAGAGAAAGCGGTTGGTCATGAAGTTAATAAGAGCCTGACGCCGGGGCAGGAGTTCGTCAAAATCGTCCGTAACGAACTGGTTGCGGCGATGGGCGAAGAGAACCAGACCCTGAACCTGGCGGCGCAACCGCCTGCGGTCGTGCTGATGGCGGGCCTGCAAGGTGCCGGTAAAACAACCAGCGTTGGTAAACTCGGTAAGTTCCTGCGCGAGAAGCACAAGAAGAAAGTGCTGGTGGTTTCTGCCGACGTTTATCGCCCGGCGGCAATCAAACAGCTTGAGACGCTGGCAGAGCAGGTGGGCGTTGATTTCTTCCCTTCTGATGTTGGTCAGAAGCCGGTAGATATCGTTAACGCGGCGCTGAAAGAAGCCAAACTGAAATTCTACGACGTGCTGCTGGTGGATACCGCTGGTCGTCTGCACGTTGACGAAGCGATGATGGACGAGATCAAACAAGTCCATGCGTCGATTAACCCGGTTGAAACCCTGTTTGTGGTTGACGCCATGACCGGTCAGGATGCGGCCAATACGGCAAAAGCATTCAATGAAGCGTTACCGCTTACCGGCGTAGTGTTGACCAAAGTGGACGGCGATGCCCGCGGCGGTGCGGCGCTCTCTATTCGTCACATCACTGGCAAACCGATCAAGTTTCTCGGTGTTGGCGAGAAAACTGAGGCGCTGGAGCCGTTCCATCCGGACCGCATCGCGTCGCGTATTCTCGGCATGGGCGACGTACTGTCGCTGATCGAAGATATCGAAAGCAAAGTTGACCGCGCGCAGGCAGAGAAATTAGCCAGCAAGCTGAAAAAAGGCGACGGCTTCGATCTCAACGATTTTCTTGAGCAACTGCGCCAGATGAAAAATATGGGCGGCATGGCTAGCCTGATGGGCAAGCTGCCGGGCATGGGGCAGATCCCGGATAATGTTAAGTCGCAGATGGACGATAAAGTGCTGGTGCGTATGGAAGCCATCATCAACTCGATGACGATGAAAGAGCGCGCTAAGCCAGAAATCATCAAAGGTTCGCGTAAGCGTCGTATCGCTGCCGGTTGCGGTATGCAGGTGCAGGACGTGAACCGCCTTCTGAAGCAGTTCGACGACATGCAGCGCATGATGAAGAAAATGAAGAAAGGCGGAATGGCGAAGATGATGAGAAGCATGAAGGGGATGATGCCGCCGGGATTTCCTGGTCGCTAAATGACCTTATGCGACAGAGTTATTAACTGCTGATTGCATTTTCTCCAGAAATCAGTAAAATTTTCGGGCTTTTAATATGACACCGGACTCCGTTCCTCGATGGGGTCCGGTTGTTTTATTCACACAAGAGGATGTTATGGTAACTATTCGTTTAGCACGTCACGGCGCTAAAAAGCGTCCGTTCTACCAGGTTGTTGTCGCTGACAGCCGTAATGCACGCAACGGTCGCTTCATCGAGCGCGTTGGTTTCTTCAACCCAATCGCTAGCGAAAAAGAAGAAGGCACTCGCCTGGATCTGGATCGCATCGCTCACTGGGTTGGCCAGGGCGCAACTATTTCTGATCGCGTTGCTGCGCTGATCAAAGAAGTAAACAAAGCAGCTTAATCTGTCACGGTGGTCATGATGAGCAAACAACTCACCGCGCAAGCACCTGTTGATCCCATCGTTTTGGGGAAAATGGGTTCGTCTTACGGTATTCGTGGGTGGCTCAGAGTGTTTTCTTCCACCGAAGACGCCGAAAGCATTTTTGACTATCAGCCCTGGTTTATCCAGAAGGCGGGTCAGTGGCAGCAAGTCCAGCTGGAAAGCTGGAAGCACCACAATCAGGACATGATCATCAAGCTGAAAGGCGTTGACGATCGTGATGCGGCGAACCTGCTGACGAATTGTGAAATTGTCGTGGATTCATCGCAGCTGCCTCAGCTTGAAGAGGGGGACTACTACTGGAAAGACCTGATGGGCTGCCAGGTAGTAACCACTGAAGGCTACGATCTCGGTAAAGTCGTCGATATGATGGAAACCGGATCTAATGACGTTCTCGTCATTAAGGCAAACCTGAAAGATGCGTTTGGTATCAAGGAACGTCTCGTACCGTTCCTCGATGGGCAGGTTATCAAGAAAGTCGATCTCACTACTCGTTCAATCGAAGTAGATTGGGATCCTGGTTTTTAAACCACCGGATAAACGGTAAAAGACGGCGCTATGTGGATTGGCATAATTAGCCTGTTTCCTGAAATGTTCCGCGCAATTACCGATTACGGGGTAACTGGCCGGGCAGTTAAAAATGGCCTGCTGAGCATCCAGAGTTGGAGTCCTCGCGACTTCACGCATGACCGGCACCGTACCGTGGACGATCGTCCTTACGGCGGCGGACCGGGGATGTTAATGATGGTGCAACCCTTGCGGGACGCCATTCATGCAGCAAAAGCCGCGGCGGGTGAAGGCGCAAAGGTGATTTATCTGTCACCACAGGGACGCAAGCTTGATCAAGCGGGCGTCAGCGAACTGGCAACGAATCAAAAATTGATTCTGGTGTGCGGTCGCTACGAAGGTATAGATGAGCGCGTGATCCAAACCGAAATTGACGAAGAATGGTCAATCGGCGATTACGTTCTCAGTGGTGGTGAGTTACCAGCAATGACGCTGATTGACTCCGTTTCCCGGTTTATTCCGGGAGTACTGGGACATGAAGCCTCGGCAACGGAAGATTCCTTTGCTGAAGGATTGCTGGATTGCCCGCACTATACGCGGCCTGAGGTGTTAGAAGGGATGGAAGTTCCGCCAGTGTTACTGTCGGGCAACCATGCCGAGATACGTCGCTGGCGTTTGAAACAGTCGCTGGGCCGTACCTGGCTTAGAAGACCTGAACTTCTGGAAAACCTGGCTCTGACTGAAGAGCAAGCAAGGTTGCTGGCGGAGTTCAAAACGGAACACGCACAACAGCAACATAAACATGATGGGATGGCGTAAGCCCCCGAGATATCAGTTTACCCAGGATAAGAGATTAAATTATGAGCAACATTATTAAGCAACTTGAACAAGAGCAGATGAAGCAGGACGTACCTTCCTTCCGTCCGGGTGATACCGTGGAAGTGAAAGTATGGGTTGTTGAAGGTTCCAAAAAACGTCTGCAGGCATTCGAGGGCGTGGTTATCGCTATTCGTAACCGCGGTCTGCACTCTGCATTCACTGTTCGTAAAATTTCCAACGGCGAAGGCGTTGAGCGTGTCTTCCAGACTCACTCTCCGGTAGTTGACAGCATTTCTGTCAAACGTCGTGGTGCTGTTCGTAAAGCTAAACTGTACTACCTGCGTGAGCGTACTGGTAAGGCTGCTCGTATCAAAGAGCGTCTTAACTAAGATTTCGCTTAAGCGACATCCTGTTAAGAAGGGCTGGCCAATTGGCTGGCCCTTTTTTTGTCTGTTTGCTCGTGTTTTAAGGGGTTGTAATCACCACTGCGACGCGGCGGTTCTCGGCGCGGCCCTGGGCGGTCTTGTTACTGGCTATGGGATATTTTTTTCCTAAACCCTGTGTGGTGAGATTGCTGCGTGGAATTTGTCCACCCATAGCCCATGCATCGGCCACGACATTCGCCCGTTTCAATGATAAGCCTTCGTTGTAACTGTCTTCACCATAGTTATCGGTGTGTCCATCCATACGGGCATGTGTTAGCCCTGTCGAGGCCAATTTGGCTGCCATGGTTTGGATCTGTTGCTGGCTTTCCGGGAGCAATTTGTAGTCATTTTTTGCGAACAGAATGGCATCTGATAAGCCCAGCGACCAGTCGCCGGCGGATTCAGTAAATCCATAAGATTGCATAGCGGCGACTTGCTCAGGAGTAAACTTTCCCTGAGGGGACTGGCAGCCAGTCAGTATTAGTGAGGTGAAAATCAGGGGTGCTACCAGGTGCTTTATCATATCGATATATCCTTGTTATCTCACCAGCTTTTCGGCACGCTGGTGTTTGGCCTGATACATATTGTGATCGGCAAGCTCTTGTAATTTTTCCGCAGAGGCGTGCTCAATGGTCATCGCGTAACCAATGCTTAATGTCATGGTGGTCTGATGGCCATTATGAAGATCAAACGGGAGATTAAAGATTTGTGTCAGTGCTGAGCATATCTGCTGCACTTCAGATTCCGACTGTACATCATAGAGCACCATAGCGAATTCATCGCCGCCCAGGCGGTATGCTTTATGTCGCAGCCCGCCAAATTCAGCTAACCGTTTTGCGATTTCAATCAAGACTCTATCGCCCGTCGCATGACCCCAGGTATCATTGATATATTTGAAATTATCGCCATCAAGAAATAGTAACGCCGACGTTTTTCGGGCATCGGAATTGTTCATCAACGTATTGATGCCGCTACGAAACGCTGCGCGGTTAGCCAGCCCGGTTAATGGGTCATGTAGCGCGGTACGCAGAAGCTGCGCATTTTTGGCCTGTAAACGAAGCTGCCACTCTTCCATTTCATCCAGCAGACTGTTGAAGTCGAGAGCGAAGCGGTGAAACTCAGCGATACGTTCTTCCGAAACTCGTCGGGAAAAATTGCGGTTGGAACGCACATCATGTACGACATCGGTGATATTTTTCAGCGCTTCTACCAGGCCATTGTGCAAATGGCGGGTGAGGGTAATTGCGATGCCTGATGCCAGCAGAATACAACCGGTCAGTACGGCGAGCGAAAACCAGATAAAATGGCTGATTGAACTGTCGCGAGCGGTTAAGCGTACTTCGCCAATGGTTTCACCATTGTGACGAATCGGCTGAATGATGGGGGCGGGGAAGAGCCAGTGGCTTATGAAATTGCTGAAAGTATCGCCTGGATCCTTACGGGTGTAATGCCAGGACGCCAGAATATTTTGCTGCTTATCACGTACTTCTGCAGTTGAAAATTGCCCTTGCTGGCCCAGCGCTGCCAGTGTTTCAGTTGCTGCAGGGCCATCGGCAAAAACGACAGCTGCTTCCAGACTGTAAGTCATTGTTGCTGCTGTCAGTGCCAGGTTTTTTTGCGCGTACTGTTTCAGGGTCAGCACCGAGGTCACGGAAAGCAGCAACCAGATCAGCATCATAGTGATAAATATGCTGGTCATACTGATGTTGCGTAATGCTCTTTTAAACGTGGGGCGCTTATTAAGAGAATTATCGTTATCCATCATTTTTCTTCCGTGCGAGCATTAAGACATCCGGGTTGACCTTTACACCGCTACGCGATAAGGCATCCAGGTTTACGGCAAATCTGACGTCATTATTGTGGATGATCAGACAAAAGGCGCTACCAATAATGCACTCGGTATTTTGTTCGGCAATTAATAATAACGCCTTTGACGGATATTGTTCGGTTAATTCCATCTGGAATGTCGGTGACTCGTTGCCAAAATAAAAACCATTGCAGCCTGAAATCATCGCCTCTTGTTGAGTGTGAATGATGACAGGCAGATAAGGCAAAGATGTCGCGGCATTCTCTTGTAGGGCGGTACTAAAACGTGAAGATGAAAAGATACATAACTTTGGTGGCCCTGATAGCGCAGGCCAGCGGGTGTAACTGACAATACCGGAAACCATCATACGCACGTTTTTCGCAACGTCAGAAGGCTCCTGAGCGAGTATTGGTGCTCCCGTCAGCAGGAGAATCAGAAGTAAGAACAGTCGGTGAGAAAAACGCATTCAGGGATCCCCACCATCTTCGCTCGAAATGCATCGATATTTTTTCAGAATGCTCATTAAAATATCATTTTTTCATGCGATCGTCATCAATGTGAGAAATAAAACACAATGAGTAAAATCTTATGTTTAATTTATTTGTGGGGTTTTAATTAATTTAATCGTATTGTGCTGGCATTTTCATCAGCCCCTTTTTGCCATACTTCATGCAGTTGGCTGGCATTTTCAACATTGTTGCAGCTGGCAGGAAAGCTTTTACCGGAAAGTCCCCGGGCATAAGTAAAATCGGTCTGGCAAGTTTTCTTTTGTCCTTCGGCATATCCTTTAAGGTATAGACCGCGATCCGCCTGTGAATCGCTAAATGCATCGTCATCTTTTATGGCGCTGCCCGATATCGCATCTTCCATACCGACATCATACCAGTCGGTGCTGGTCAAGGTTGGCGCGTGAGTATAAGGATCAATCTGACATCCGCTAACCAGTAAAGCCAACAAGGGGGCGATAAACTTTTTCATCATTTCTTTCTCCTTTTTCAAAGCATAGCGGATTGTTTTCAAAGGGAGTGTAAATTTATCTATACAGAAGTAAGGGTTGAAATCGCGACTAAATTGCCTGTGTAAATAAAAATGTACGAAATATGGATTGAAAACTTTACTTTATGTGTTATCGTTACGTCATCCTCGCTGAGGATCAACTATCGCAAACGAGCATAAACAGGATCGCCATCATGCAAAAAGACGCGCTGAATAACGTACATATTACCGACGAACAGGTTTTAATGACTCCGGAACAACTGAAGGCCGCTTTTCCATTGAGCCTGCAACAAGAAGCCCAGATTGCTGACTCGCGTAGAACCATTTCAGATATTATCGCCGGGCGCGATCCTCGTCTGCTGGTAGTATGTGGTCCTTGTTCCATTCATGATCCGGAAACTGCTCTGGAATATGCTCGTCGATTTAAAGCCCTTGCCGCAGAGGTCAGCGATAGCCTCTATCTGGTAATGCGCGTCTATTTTGAAAAACCCCGTACCACTGTCGGCTGGAAAGGGTTAATTAACGATCCCCATATGGATGGCTCTTTTGATGTAGAAGCCGGGCTGCAGATCGCGCGTAAATTGCTGCTTGAGCTGGTGAATATGGGACTGCCACTGGCGACGGAAGCGTTAGATCCGAATAGCCCGCAATACCTGGGCGATCTGTTTAGCTGGTCAGCAATTGGTGCTCGTACAACGGAATCGCAAACTCACCGTGAAATGGCCTCCGGGCTTTCCATGCCGGTTGGTTTTAAAAACGGCACCGACGGCAGTCTGGCAACAGCAATTAACGCTATGCGCGCCGCCGCCCAGCCGCACCGTTTTGTTGGCATTAACCAGGCAGGGCAGGTTGCGTTGCTACAAACTCAGGGGAATCCGGACGGGCATGTCATCCTGCGCGGTGGTAAAGCGCCGAACTATAGCCCTGCGGATGTTGCGCAATGTGAAAAAGAGATGGAACAGGCGGGACTGCGCCCGTCTCTGATGGTAGATTGCAGCCACGGTAATTCCAATAAAGATTATCGCCGTCAGCCTGCGGTGGCAGAATCCGTGGTTGCTCAAATCAAAGATGGCAATCGCTCAATTATTGGTCTGATGATCGAAAGTAATATCCACGAGGGCAATCAGTCTTCTGAGCAACCGCGCAGTGAAATGAAATACGGTGTATCCGTAACCGATGCCTGCATTAGCTGGGAAATGACCGATGCCTTGCTGCGTGAAATTCATCAGGATCTGAACGGGCAGCTGACGGCTCGCGTGGCTTAAGAGGTTTATTATGGTTGCTGAATTGACCGCATTACGCGATCAAATTGATGAAGTCGATAAAGCGCTGCTGAATTTATTAGCGAAGCGTCTGGAACTGGTTGCTGAAGTGGGCGAGGTGAAAAGCCGCTTTGGACTGCCTATTTATGTTCCGGAGCGCGAGGCATCTATGTTGGCCTCGCGTCGTGCAGAGGCGGAAGCTCTGGGTGTACCGCCAGATCTGATTGAGGATGTTTTGCGTCGGGTGATGCGTGAATCTTACTCCAGTGAAAACGACAAAGGATTTAAAACACTTTGTCCGTCACTGCGTCCGGTGGTTATCGTCGGCGGTGGCGGTCAGATGGGACGCCTGTTCGAGAAGATGCTGACACTATCGGGTTATCAGGTGCGGATTCTGGAGCAACATGACTGGGATCGAGCGGCTGATATTGTTGCCGATGCCGGAATGGTGATTGTTAGTGTGCCAATCCACGTTACTGAGCAAGTTATCGGCAAATTACCGCCTTTACCGAAAGATTGTATTCTGGTTGATCTGGCATCAGTGAAAAATGGACCATTACAGGCCATGCTGGCGGCGCACGATGGCCCGGTACTGGGGTTACACCCGATGTTCGGCCCGGACAGCGGTAGCCTGGCAAAGCAAGTTGTGGTCTGGTGTGATGGACGTAAGCCGGAAGCATACCAATGGTTTCTGGAGCAAATTCAGGTCTGGGGCGCTCGGCTGCATCGTATTAGCGCTGTCGAGCACGATCAGAATATGGCGTTTATTCAGGCTCTGCGCCACTTTGCTACTTTTGCTTATGGGCTGCATCTGGCAGAAGAAAATGTTCAGCTTGAGCAACTTCTGGCGCTCTCTTCGCCGATTTACCGCCTTGAGCTGGCGATGGTCGGGCGACTGTTTGCTCAGGATCCGCAGCTTTATGCCGACATTATTATGTCGTCAGAGCGTAATCTGGCGTTAATCAAACGTTACTATAAGCGTTTCGGCGAGGCGATTGAGTTGCTGGAGCAGGGCGATAAGCAGGCGTTTATTGACAGTTTCCGCAAGGTGGAGCACTGGTTCGGCGATTACGCACAGCGTTTTCAGAGTGAAAGCCGCGTGTTATTGCGTCAGGCGAATGACAACCGCCAGTAATAATCCAGTGCCGGATGATTCACATCATCCGGCACCTTTTCATCAGGTTGGATCAACAGGCACTACGTTCTCACTTGGGTAACAGCCCAATACCTTCATTGAACGGGTAATTTCCCCTAACTCTTTCAATGCTTTTTGCATTTCCGCTGATTCAAGATTGGCCTGAATATCCAGATAAAACATCTCTTCCCATGGATTACCGTGAATCGGGCGTGATTCCAGACGGGTCATAATCAGATTGTGGTTGCGCAGCACCAGCAACGCTTCAACCAGCGCACCGGCTTGTTGCCCGGTCGCCATTAACAACGTCGTTTTCGCCGGAACCTGGTCAGACACGTTAATGGCTTTACGTGCCAACACCACAAATCGGGTGAAGTTTTGTTGCTGATTCGCTTCAATACGCTCCAGTACCTGCAAACCGTACAAAGTGCCGCCAGCTTCGCTTCCCAACGCAGCAACATGCGGTGATTTTGCCTGTGCAACCTTTTCCATTGCCGCAGACGTACTTTCGGTATATTCAATCTTCCAGTGAGGATAACGATTAAGGAATTTGCTGCATTGCTGGAATGGCTGCGGATGGCTGTAGACCGTATTAATAGTGGATAAATCAGTCGTGCCGGAGACCAACAAACAATGGTCGATAGTTAACGTCATCTCGCCAACAATCGACAAGCTGGTATGTTGCAGCAGATCGTAAACGTCGTTTATGGCACCGGAGCTGGTATTTTCAATCGGTACGACGGCATAGTCGGCCTGGCCGGTTTCCACCTGATTAAAAATATCGGCAAATTTGGCGCAGCCACTTTCAATGAATTGCTCAAAGTGACGGGCAGCATACTGGCGCGCCGCAAGATGGGAATAAGAACCTTTGGGGCCGAGAAAAGCGATGCGTGCTGAGTGCGGATTAATTTTATTGAGATGTTGCTGGAGCAAAGCCTGCTGAGTTAATACGGAATCTTCAATGATGAGCTGGAACAGGCGAGTAATGTAATGGGCGTCCAGATGGTGCGCTTTACCGAGCGTAATTAATCTTTCCAGTAAATCGCGTTCACGATCAATATCTCGTACCGGGCGATGCGAGAGCAGTTTGGCTTTTCCTACCTCGACGGCCAATTCGCGCCGCTCTGCCAGTAATGCTAATAATTTTTCATCCAGCGCGCTGATTTTCTCTCGCAGCGCCAGTAACGGGTTTTCCGATGTCATAGTGTTGCCTTTTTGTTATCAATAAAAAAGGCCCCCCGATTTGGGAGGCCTTATTGTTCGTCTTCGCATTCTGTTTCACACGACGAAACGCCTCCCATTCAGGGGAAGGTAAAAAAGAATGCGAAGAAAAACGGTGTGTGTTTCATGTTTGTTTCCTTAAGTGACTTTAGTACAGTACCCGTACTGTTTTCACGCTGTCAACAAAAAACGCGCCCGAAGGCGCGTTGGCGATACACTCAATATAAAGGACTACTCTTCTTCAACTTCTTCGACGAAGTTGGCGTCTTTCACCGATGTTGCGGCACGACGTGCTTCGCCTTTGTGCTGCAGTTTATTGAGCTGCCGTTCCAGCTTGTTGATCAATTCGTTAATTGCAGTGTACATATCTTCATGTTTACCACTGGCAACCAGAACGCCGTTAGGTGTATTGATTGTGGCGTCAGCAACAAACCCTTGTGGCTCTTTGGACAGAATGATATGTGGATTAATCAGATGTGTTTGCCATTTTTCCAGTTTGGCGAGACGGTCTGCGACATGTTGGCGGATGGCCGGAGTAATTTCCATTTGTTTGCTGGTAATGTTCATTGTCATAAATTTTACCTCTTGTCTTCCCGTCTTGGTGAATTCAGCATACCGCTCCTGATGTCAAAATGTGTGATGGGAATCTCATAATTTTGTCACTTTTTGTCAACGAATCTTTTTTGTGAGAAATCGCAGGAAGAGGTGTTTTTTTACTTGAGGAATATCTCAAAGCGAGCCATATTTGATGAGATCGATAGTGACTAAATCGCTTCAGTTTCACAACTAACAGAATAAAAAAACGGCAGCTCAAGGGCTGCCGTTTTGTATTTCAGGTTTCTGTTATGTATTGCTGCTGTTTGCGGCGATGATTTTCGCTACTTTTTCAGCTTGCGCATTCATCTGCATCTGACGGTATGCATTTTCCATCAGCGGCAGCGCATCACGCGTAGCCTGGGTATCCGGGTAGTCGCGCAACATTCCTTCTACGCGGTTAACGACGGCAACCCATGCGCCACGTTCTGTATAGTACTCGGCCACGGAGTATTCATATTTCGCCAGACGATCTTTCAGGAATACCAGACGTTTGGTGGCATCGGTGGTGTACTGACTGTTTGGATAGCCGCGCACCAGTTTGGAAAAGTCACTAAACGCAGCTCGTGCATGTTGAGGATCGCGATCGCTACGGTCAACGCCAAAGAACCCTTGCAGCGCACTGTCATCCAGCGCCATATTGGTCAGGCCACGCATGTACATGACATAATCGATATTCGGATGGGTCGGGTTAAGGCGAATAAAACGATCGATGGCAGCCTGCGCTAACGGCAAATCGGCGTTTTTATAGTAGGCGTAGATGAGATCCAGCTGCACCTGCTGCGAATACGGACCAAACGGATAGCGATTATCTAACGCTTCCAGTTGCGTTATTGCCTGTCTCCAGTTACCGTCCTGCAGCTTTTGTTGTGCAGTCGCGTAAATTTCATTTGGCGGATTATCAGGTACTTCTTCCTTTGACCCCGAGCAACCCGCCAAAAACAGGCTTAGTGTGGCGGCTGCCACCAGATATTTCATGCGCGTCATGACGTTTTGACTTTCCTCAAAATGTAATACGGGAGATTCTCTGTTCCTGCTCCCGGTTAAGACCAGCTACAATAGCACACTATATTAAACGGCAAAGCCGTAAAACCCCAACGATAAACGAAGAAGCAGTATATATGGCACAACGAGTACAGCTCACTGCAACGGTGTCCGAAAACCAACTCGGTCAACGCTTAGATCAGGCTTTGGCCGAAATGTTCCCGGATTATTCACGTTCGCGAATAAAAGAATGGATCCTCGACCAGCGCGTGCTGGTAAACGGCAAAGTTTGTGATAAGCCGAAAGAAAAAGTATTGGGTGGCGAGCAGGTTGCCATCAACGCTGAGATTGAAGAAGAAGCGCGTTTTGAACCGCAGGATATCCCGCTGGATATCGTCTATGAAGATGAAGATATCATCGTCATTAATAAACCGCGCGACCTGGTGGTACATCCTGGCGCGGGTAACCCGGATGGCACGGTACTGAATGCGTTGCTTCATTACTATCCGCCCATTGCCGATGTACCACGTGCGGGCATCGTCCATCGTCTGGATAAAGACACCACTGGCCTGATGGTTGTGGCAAAAACCGTTCCGGCTCAGACGCGTTTAGTCGAATCTTTGCAACGGCGTGAAATTACTCGTGAGTATGAAGCGGTGGCGATTGGTCATATGACCGCTGGCGGTACAGTAGATGAACCCATCAGCCGCCACCCGACCAAACGTACTCACATGGCGGTGCATCCGATGGGCAAACCGGCGGTGACTCACTATCGCATCATGGAACACTTCCGTGTGCACACGCGTCTGCGGTTGCGTCTGGAAACTGGACGTACGCACCAGATCCGCGTGCATATGGCCCATATCACTCATCCGCTGGTGGGCGATCCGGTTTATGGTGGCCGTCCGCGTCCGCCAAAAGGTGCTTCGGAAGCATTTATCTCCATGCTGCGTAAGTTTGACCGCCAGGCGCTTCATGCAACCATGCTGCGTCTTTATCACCCGATCTCCGGCATCGAAATGGAATGGCATGCGCCTATTCCACAAGATATGGTGGAGCTGATTGAGGTGATGCGCGCCGATTTCGAAGAGCATAAGGATGAAGTGGACTGGTTATGAGTAAGCTGATTGTCCCGCAGTGGCCGCTACCAAAAGGTGTTGCGGCCTGTAGCTCTTCTCGTATCGGCGGCGTGAGCTTGCCCCCGTATGACTCGCTCAACCTCGGTGCCCATTGTGGCGATAACCCGGATCACGTTGAGGAGAATCGCAAGCGACTTTTTGCTGCGGGCAATTTGCCTTCTAAACCGGTCTGGCTTGAGCAGGTACACGGCAAAGATGTGCTTAAGCTTACTGGCGAACCTTATGCCTCAAAACGAGCAGATGCCTCTTATAGCAATACGCCCGGCACGGTTTGCGCAGTGATGACTGCCGACTGCCTCCCTGTGCTGTTTTGCAATCGAGCGGGAACGGAAGTCGCCGCCGCTCATGCTGGCTGGCGTGGACTGTGCGCAGGCGTGCTGGAAGAGACGGTTTCCTGTTTTGCTGATAATCCGGAAAATATTCTCGCCTGGTTAGGGCCGGCAATTGGTCCACGCGCGTTCGAAGTGGGGGTGGAGGTTCGCGAGGCGTTTATGGCAGTAGACGCTAAAGCAAGTGCAGCTTTCATTCAGCATGGTGATAAGTATCTGGCGGATATTTATCAGCTTGCCCGGCAGCGTCTGGCGAACGTGGGTGTTGAGCAAATTTTCGGCGGCGACCGTTGTACATATACGGAAAATGAGACTTTCTTCTCTTATCGTCGCGACAAGACCACCGGTCGTATGGCAAGTTTCATTTGGCTGATATAACCTAAAGAATCAAGACGATCCGGTACGCGTGATTTTCTTTTCACATTAATCTGGTCAATAACCTTGAATAATTGAGGGATGACCTCATTTAATCTCCAGTAGCAACTTTGATCCGTTATGGGAGGAGTTATGCGTCTGGATCGTCTTACTAATAAATTCCAGCTTGCTCTTGCCGATGCCCAATCACTTGCACTCGGGCACGACAACCAATTTATCGAACCACTTCATTTAATGAGCGCCCTGCTGAATCAGGAAGGGGGTTCGGTTAGTCCTTTATTAACATCCGCTGGCATAAATGCTGGCCAGTTGCGCACAGATATCAATCAGGCATTAAATCGTTTACCGCAGGTTGAAGGTACTGGTGGTGATGTCCAGCCATCACAGGATCTGGTGCGCGTTCTTAATCTTTGCGACAAGCTGGCGCAAAAACGTGGTGATAACTTTATCTCGTCAGAACTGTTCGTTCTGGCGGCACTTGAGTCTCGCGGCACGCTGGCCGACATCCTGAAAGCAGCAGGGGCGACCACCGCCAACATTACTCAAGCGATTGAACAAATGCGTGGAGGTGAAAGCGTGAACGATCAAGGTGCTGAAGACCAACGCCAGGCTTTGAAAAAATATACCATCGACCTTACCGAACGAGCCGAACAGGGCAAACTCGATCCGGTGATTGGTCGTGATGAAGAAATTCGCCGTACCATTCAGGTGCTGCAACGTCGTACTAAAAATAACCCGGTACTGATTGGTGAACCCGGCGTCGGTAAAACTGCCATCGTTGAAGGTCTGGCGCAGCGTATTATCAACGGCGAAGTGCCGGAAGGATTGAAAGGCCGCCGCGTACTGGCGCTGGATATGGGCGCGCTGGTGGCTGGGGCGAAATATCGCGGTGAGTTTGAAGAACGTTTAAAAGGCGTGCTTAACGATCTTGCCAAACAGGAAGGCAACGTCATCCTGTTTATCGACGAATTACATACCATGGTCGGCGCGGGTAAAGCCGATGGCGCAATGGACGCCGGAAACATGCTGAAACCGGCGCTGGCGCGTGGTGAATTGCACTGCGTAGGTGCCACGACGCTTGACGAATATCGCCAGTACATCGAAAAAGATGCTGCGCTGGAACGTCGTTTCCAGAAAGTGTTTGTTGCCGAGCCTTCTGTTGAAGATACCATTGCGATTCTGCGTGGCCTGAAAGAACGTTACGAATTGCACCACCATGTGCAAATTACTGACCCGGCAATTGTTGCAGCGGCGACGTTGTCTCATCGCTACATTGCTGACCGTCAGCTGCCGGATAAAGCCATCGACCTGATCGATGAAGCAGCATCCAGCATTCGTATGCAGATTGACTCAAAACCAGAAGAACTCGACCGACTCGATCGTCGTATCATCCAGCTCAAACTGGAACAACAGGCGTTAATGAAAGAGTCTGATGAAGCCAGTAAAAAACGCCTGGATATGCTCAACGAAGAACTGAGCGACAAAGAACGTCAGTACTCCGAGTTAGAAGAAGAGTGGAAAGCAGAGAAGGCATCGCTTTCTGGTACGCAGACCATTAAAGCGGAACTGGAACAGGCGAAAATCGCTATTGAACAGGCTCGCCGTGTGGGGGACCTGGCGCGGATGTCTGAACTGCAATACGGCAAAATCCCGGAACTGGAAAAGCAACTGGAAGCCGCAACGCAGCTCGAAGGCAAAACTATGCGTCTGTTGCGTAATAAAGTGACCGACGCCGAAATTGCTGAAGTGCTGGCGCGTTGGACGGGGATTCCGGTTTCTCGCATGATGGAAAGCGAGCGCGAAAAACTGCTGCGTATGGAGCAAGAACTGCACCATCGCGTCATTGGTCAGAACGAAGCGGTTGATGCGGTATCTAACGCTATTCGCCGTAGCCGTGCGGGGTTGGCGGATCCAAATCGCCCGATTGGTTCATTCCTGTTCCTCGGCCCAACGGGTGTGGGGAAAACTGAGCTTTGTAAGGCGCTGGCGAACTTTATGTTTGATAGCGACGAGGCGATGGTCCGTATCGATATGTCCGAGTTTATGGAGAAACACTCGGTGTCTCGTCTGGTTGGTGCGCCTCCGGGATATGTCGGTTATGAAGAAGGTGGCTACCTGACCGAAGCTGTGCGTCGTCGTCCGTATTCCGTCATCCTGCTGGATGAAGTGGAAAAAGCGCATCCGGATGTCTTCAACATTCTGTTGCAGGTACTGGATGATGGTCGTCTGACTGACGGGCAGGGGAGAACGGTCGACTTCCGTAATACGGTTGTCATTATGACCTCTAACCTCGGTTCCGATTTGATTCAGGAACGCTTCGGTGAACTGGATTATGCGCACATGAAAGAGCTGGTGCTCGGTGTGGTAAGCCATAACTTCCGTCCGGAATTCATTAACCGTATTGATGAAGTGGTGGTCTTCCATCCGCTGGGTGAACAGCACATTGCCTCGATTGCGCAGATTCAGTTGAAACGTCTGTACAAACGTCTGGAAGAACGTGGTTATGAAATCCACATTTCTGACGAGGCGCTGAAACTGCTGAGCGAGAACGGTTACGATCCAGTCTATGGTGCACGTCCTTTGAAACGTGCTATCCAGCAGCAGATCGAAAACCCGCTGGCACAGCAAATACTGTCTGGTGAATTGGTTCCGGGTAAAGTGATTCGCCTGGAAGTTAATGAAGACCGGATTGTCGCCGTCCAGTAAATGATAAAACGAGCCCTTCGGGGCTCGTTTTTGTCTATAAGTTAGACGGAAAAGACTATATTTAAGATGCTTTGCCTGAAAAATGAGCGAACGATAAAGTTTTTATATTTTTCGCTTGTCAGGCCGGAATAACTCCCTATAATGCGCCACCACTGACACGGAACAACGGCAAACACGCCGCCGGGTCAGCG
>ERZ808051.799-NODE-799-length-27936-cov-7.246312_pt1 | contig 27936 bp, 18 predicted proteins | sample MGYA00380199_ERZ808051 | MGnify/ENA primary metagenome ERZ808051 (study PRJEB31490, sample SAMN06133391) | mouse gut metagenome | isolation source: J11 | host: mice | place: China: Chengdu | collected 2015-05 ...
TCAAATTTATGCTCAATGATAAATTGTGTAGATACCTATGCCCTGAAGTGGGTGGTTTTACGGCGACTGGTGATAAAATAGACCTATTTGTCACTTAAAACTCAGTGCATTACTTTGTTTTGTGGTTATACCTATAAGATATCGCTCAATTACTTTATAATTTGCTTTATAATTGTAGTTGTATGCGTGTTATATGTGCTTTTTTATGCGTAGAAAGAAGTCACAATTCTTGCTCATATTTAAGTTAATCTGCTTTAGCTACCAACCTAGGCTACTGTTTTGATTAATATTTAAGTCAAGTGGCGTGAGCTTTACTATGCCTAATATTTCAGTTTCTAATTAATAGAGTCACTATGCCTCAATCGTCTGCTAACTCTCGTCTTATCCATTACATTGTTTCCATATTGATGGCCATCATTGCTTTGGCGGTCATATTGGTATTGGCATTCCCTATTGGATTTTATGGGATGGCCATGTACATATCGCCAAACCTACCCGATATCTCAGATATCAAGACCTCAAATCTGGAAATGCCTTTGCAGATTTACAGCAAAGACGACAAGCTAATTGGTCAATACGGCAACCGTATGTCGCTGCCCGTGACCTATGAAGAGATTCCACAAAGTTTTATTAACGCCTTTTTAGCAGCTGAAGACTCCTCCTTTTATGAGCACAGTGGTATTAGTATTAAAGGTTTGGGTCGTGCGGTAACCGAGATCATCACAGACGATGATGGCCAAACTGGGGGCTCAACCATTACCATGCAGGTGGCGAAGAACTATTTCTTAAGCCCTGAGCGTACTTTTAGCCGTAAGCTCACTGAGCTATATCTGGCCCGTAGTATTGAAGATGAATTAACCAAGCAAGAAATCCTAACCTTATATGTCAACAAGATTTATATGGGGGAAGGCGCTTATGGTATCCGAGCTGCGGCCAAGAAGTATTTTAGTAAGTCTTTAGAAAACCTCACGATAGCTGAGATGGCAACCCTAGCCGGTCTGCCTAAAGCCCCTTCACAAAACAACCCTGTCTCTAATCCTGAGGTCGCTGTAGAGCGTCGTAACTGGATTTTAGGGCGTATGTTAGAGCTAGGTCATATCACGAAAGCTGAGCATGATAAAGCGGTGCAGCAGCCAATTGGGGTTCATCTATATAGAGAACAGCTTGATGTAAACATGCCTTATCTGGCCGAAATGACCCGTCGTACTTTGGTGGACCGCTATGGCGAAGAGGTTGTTAATGCTGGTTGGCGCGTGAAGCTAACCGTAGACAGTGAAGACCAAAGAGCCGCAGATACTGCCATCAAAAAAGGCTTGATTGGTTATGACCGTCGCCATGGCTGGCGTGGTGCTGAAGCCAATGGTGAACCTTTAGCTAACTTCAAAACTTACTCTAACATGGTTCCGGCCAAAGTGACTGAAATTAGTGGTCGCAGTTTCAAAGCAGAATTACAAAATGGTGATGTGGTAACCGTTCCTTGGTCAGGCATGAGCTGGGCCAAAGAATACCTAGATGCCAACCGCATTAGAAGATACCCCAACAGTGCTTCAGATATCGTCAAAAAAGATGATATCGTGCGTTTAATTGCTAATGAAAATAATACCTCTTGGCGATTGACTCAGGTTCCTGATGTACAAGGTAGCTTAGTAGCTTTAGACCCTGAATCTGGCGCCATCGAAGCCCTAGTTGGTGGATTTGACTACCAGTACAGTAAGTTTAACCGAGCCACACAAGGCTGGCGTCAGCCTGGTTCAACCATTAAGCCGCTTAACTATGCTGCTGCTTTGGAAAAAGGCTATCGTCCTGACAGTATGATTTCGGATGGTCCTTTACGTATTGGTGACTGGCAACCTAAGAACGCAGATAACCGCTTTTATGGTGACATGACTCTAAGACGTGGGCTTATCTTATCGCGTAACTTGGTTTCTATTCGCTTACTTCAAGCGGTAGGTACTGCCGAAGCCCGTCAGCTACTAGATCAGTTTGGTCTTGATAAGGATAAGCTACCAACTACCCTATCTTTGGCCTTAGGTGCTGGACAAGCGACGCCTTTACAAATGGCGACTGCTTACGCTGCTTTTGCTAATGGTGGTCACCGCGTACAGCCTTACTTTATTGATCAAATTTATGATTATCAAAACAATCTGTTGTACTTAGCCAATCCGCAACGTGCCTGTGCTCTATGCTACAACAACGAGCTAAAAGAACTAAACGAAAAACAGCTAGAAGAGTTTGAAAAACAAGCTGAGGCCAATGCAGAGCAACGCGAAGAAGCGTTAAAAGCAATGCAAGAAAATCCAGAGTTGATGGCTGCTAATGAAGAGTCAGCTGACGCTGATGCTGCTAAAGACTCTGAATCACAGGAGGCTAAAAAATCACTTCAAGCCACAGTAGACTCCCTACGCTATGATGCGGGACCAGAGTCAGACCGCTTGAAGCCTGTACCTTTAACTTATCAAGCGGCAGACCAAGCCCCTCGTATCTTAAAGCCAGCTGTGGCTTATGAGATGGCTGGCATGCTTCGTGCCGTTATTCAAAGCGGTACGGCTGCCCGAGCCAAAGCCTTAGGCCGTAGTGATGTTGGGGGTAAAACAGGGACTACTAACGAGATGAAAGATGCTTGGTTTGCAGGATTCCACCCGTCACAGGTATCGATAGTTTGGTTAGGTTTTGACCAACCTTCTACGCTAGGTCGTGGCGAATACGGTGGTGTAGCAGCCCTGCCTATTTGGGTAGACTACATGCGCACTGCTCTAAAATCTGTACCTTATCAGTGGGTTAGCGTTAATAACTTGGCAAAATCTGAGATTAAGAAGCAAGAAGTTGTTAACTTATCAGATGATGATAAGGAAGGTGAAACAGACTACAGCAGCAAAATCACCAATCAAAAAGTAACAGGTAATGCAGGTATTAATCCACCTAAAGCGGCTATGACCGAAAGAAAACCTCCTGAGCCTGTTGAGATTCCTGATAATAGTAACTCAAAAGCAGAGAAGAAATCAGAGTCAGCTAGAACTCAAGAGAAAGCAGAACTAAAGGCTACTGAGAAAAAGTCTGAAGCAGAATAAAGCTTTATCTGACATAGCGCATAGAGGCTTAACTTGCTATTTATGCAATAAGTCACCACTATCAATAAACACCTCCCAAAAGCGCTATGTAAGATAGCGCTTTTGTTTTTGTATTAAGCAGCAAAGTACAGCATTTGGCTGTTTTGCTATTTTACCCGTCACAGTGCGAACAGAGCTATTTACCGTTTTGTCTGTCACTTTGACATCATCAGCACTAGGTTTACGACCTAGCCAGCAGGAGAAAACATGACTACTCAAAATCCATCAACTGCAGAAAACACTTCTCAGCAAGAGAACATTGTAGTAACTGCCCTTTATAAGTTCACCCGATTTGACGACTATGAGGACTACCGTGAGCCGTTACGCCAACTGATGTTAGACAAAGGGGTGCGTGGGACGCTACTACTTGCCTCTGAAGGCATTAACGGCACCATATCCGGCGACCGTGCAGGCATCGATGCAGTACTAGACTATATTCAACAAATACCGGCTATCGGCACACTAGAGTATAAAGAATCCTTCACCGATACCCAGCCGTTCTTCCGTACCAAGGTTAAGCTAAAAAAAGAAATCGTTACCATGGGTGTGGAAGGCATCGACCCTTTACAGTCAGTGGGACGCTATGTAAAACCTAGCGAATGGAACGATTTAATTAGCGATCCAGAGGTGTTATTAATCGACACTCGTAACGATTATGAAGTTCAAATCGGTACCTTTAAAAATGCCGTGAACCCAAAAACAGAAACGTTCCGTGAATTCCCAGAATACGTAAAAAGTGAGCTTGACCCTAGCAAACACAAAAAAGTGGCCATGTTCTGTACGGGAGGCATTCGCTGTGAGAAATCTACCGCCTACTTACGCGAGCAAGGCTTTGATGAGGTTTATCATTTAGAAGGCGGTATTTTAAAATACTTAGAAGAAGTTCCTGCCGAACAATCAATGTGGGAAGGCGACTGCTTCGTGTTTGATAACCGAGTGGCTGTAAACCATAGCCTTGAAAAGAGTGATTATGACCAGTGCTATGCTTGCCGTATGCCTATTACAGAAGAAGACAAGCAGCACCCTGCTTATGTTAAAGGCGAGTCTTGCCCACACTGTATTGATAAGGCCACTGAAGAGCAGCGTGCTAGATTCCGTGAGCGTCAACGTCAAATCCAGCTGGCCAAAGAACGTGGTGAAGCCCATATTGGTGCCGAAGTAAATGAAGTTATTGAAACTCGCAAACAGCAGAAGCTGCAAGCAAAACTAGAACAGCAACAAGACTAGCTTTTACGGCAACAAAGGCTGTTATATTAAAAGGCCCGACACATGAAGTGTCGGGCCTTTTTGATTATTAATATCTGTCTTTAACTTTGGCAAGAGGGTTAAGAGTTACTCTTCAACCCATTCGCCCTTACGCCAGTAGACGCCCCAACGGGTAGCCTTACCTGTCTTCAAGCTTTCTGAGCCAATATACTGCTCTTTTTGCTTACGAGACCAGCGTAGAATGGTTGGGTTGCCTTCTGGATCTTCATCTGGACCTTTGAACAAGTACTGGAACTTCTCATCCATCTGATCCTGAACGGTCCGTAACTCAGCCAATTTAGGCGGTCTTGTTTCCCTAACTTTAGGGAACTTAGAAGCCGCTAAGAACAGACCGGCAGCCCCTTCTCGTAAGATGAAGTGGTCATCATGCTTGGTTGACTTCAACTGCGGCATATCGATTGGGTCCATACGCGGCGGCGCTGGCTCACCGTTTTTAAGCACTTTACGAGTATTGTCACACTTATTACACGCAAAGTAAGGACCAAAGCGACCTGTCTTCAGCTCCATTTGACCATCACACTTATTACAGTCAATGGTTGGGGCATCAGAGCCTGGGACTTCAAACTTACCCTCTTCCAGCAAGTAACCATCACAATCTGGGTTATTACCGCAGATATGCAGTTTTAAGCCGCCATCAACGATGTAGCCATCCATTGCAGTACCACACTTAGGACAGCGTTTTTTCTCCATCAGCTCTTTGACTTCAGCGGTCTCATCGATCTCACTATCATCTAAGTTAGCAAAAGCTTCCACTGGCATTAAGTTTTTGGTGCCTTTACAGCGCTCTTTTGGCGGTAAGTTATAACCTGTACAGCCTAAGAAAACACCGGTTGAGCCGTTGCGTAGCTGCATCGGTCGGTCACATAAGTCACAGTGAACATCTGGCACATCCGTTGGATCGTTAGGACGCATGCCATCTTTTTCTTTGGCATGCTCAAGCTTATTTTTGAAATCGCCATAAAAATCATCAAGTACGGCTTTCCAATCTTGATCGCCTTGAGCAACATGGTCTAGCTCATCTTCAAGACCCGCAGTAAAGGTATAGTCCATCAGCTCTGGGAAACTTTCAGTTAAACGGTCAGTAACAATATCGCCCATTTTTTCAGCATAAAGACGCTTGTTTTCAAGCTTCACATAACCACGATCTTGAATGGTCGAGATAATTGAAGCATAAGTAGACGGACGACCAATCCCTTTTTTCTCTAGCTCTTTTACCAAGCTGGCCTCAGTATAACGTGCTGGCGGCTTAGTAAAATGCTGACTTGGATCTAATTTAATTAGGTTTAGCTCATCGCCTTTTTTAACATCAGGCAATAAGGTGTCATCGGTTTTTGCAGGTGGCATTACCTTGGTATAACCATCAAAGGTCATGGTACGACCACGGGCTTTTAATTCAACATTACCCGCTTCAACCAGTAAGTTTACTGACTTATATTTAGCAGGCAGCATCTGACACGCCACAAACTGACGCCAAATCAGCTCATACAAACGAATGGCATCACGCTCAACACCTTTTAACTGCGTAGATTTTAAGTTAGCGTTGGTTGGACGGATCGCTTCGTGAGCTTCTTGAGCATTTTGCTTACTGCCATAGAAGTTCGGTTTTTCTGGCAAATATTTTTTACCGTAACTGTCTTCAATAAAACCACGTACCCCAGCCAGCGCATCTGCTGACAAGAAGGTTGAATCGGTACGCATATAGGTAATATGACCGGCTTCATACAAGCGCTGAGCCAACATCATGGTCTTCTTCACTGGGAAACCAAGACGAGTACTGGCCGCTTGTTGTAGCGTTGAGGTAATAAAAGGCGCACTAGGCTTAGACTGTGTCGGCTTCTCTTCACGCTCTTTAACGATATAACTTGCCGGCTTTAAGACTTCTAAAACTGCATCGGTTTGTTCTTTATTGCCTAGCTTTAATGTTTTACCATTTTGTCTCACCGCCTCTAGACGGATGGGAGTGTCTTCTGCCACATTGGCATTGGCGCTGCCTTTCATAGTGGTGTCGGCATGAATTTGCCAATATTCTTCTGGAATAAAGGCACGGATTTCACGCTCACGCTCTACCACAAGACGAGTAGCTACGGACTGTACTCGTCCTGCAGATAAGCCACGGGCAATTTTTTGCCATAGCAGAGGCGACACCATAAAGCCCACCACACGGTCTAAGAAGCGGCGAGCTTGCTGAGCATTGACTCGGTCAATATCTAGCTTACCAGGCTCTTTAAACGCGTTTTGAATGGCTGTTTTGGTAATCTCGTTAAACACCACTCTCTGGTATTTGCTGTCATCACCGCCAATAACCTCACGTAAGTGCCAAGCAATGGCTTCCCCTTCTCTATCCAAATCCGTTGCCAGATAAATCTTATCGGCATCTTTGGCCAAAGCTTTTAATTCTTTAATCACCTTAGTCTTGCTAGGCAACACTTCATACACCGCTTTCCAGCCATGCTCTGGGTCAATACCCATTCTGCGTACCAAGGCTTGTTGTGCTTTTTCTTCTTTGCTTAACCCCTCGTCAGCTTTGGTTGCTTTTTTCTTGGTACCACTGCTGGTTGGCAAATCACGCACATGACCAATACTCGAGCGGACAATAAAGTCATCACCCAAGTATTTATTGATGGTTTTCGCTTTTGCAGGAGACTCCACAATAACCAGTGACTTACCTTTGGCACTGGCTGAAGAGGTCGATGCTGTTTTTTTACCGGTGGTTTTAGCCATTGATATCACAATCCTAATTAATCTTTTTTATAAATTATATTTGTTATGTATACGTTACAAGCAGCACATTTACTATTAAATGATACTTAATGCCAAAAGTTGCTTTGACGTTACACTGCTAACAGTTGCGCTGTCAACCGTGTTTTTCAAGAGCAGCGGCCAACTATTGTACAAATTTAGACAGTTTTGAGCTTTTAATCCGTCTTAATTGACCAGCTTTTGGGCCCAAGTCTGCATGGTCGACTTTAGAGCCATTAGCTCAGGTTCTATTTGCTGAATTTTAAAGTTTGGGTTTGTGGCAGGCTGTACATAACGGTTGTCATGCCAAAAAACCACCAAACTATTGGCTTTTAGATAGACACCCTTAACTAAGGGCGCCATGCTGGTAGGCAAAGTTAGAGACTCACCTTCTAAACGTTGAGCTAACCTCTGTTTAGAAACTGAATGCGATCCTTCTTTTTCAGAGGATGATTGAGTATTTAAATCTGAGCCTTGGCCTTGAGAGCCATCAAGCTGTAACTTTCCGTCAACAACTTGATAGTGGGTTTCAGGAAATTTCATATCATCCATGATAAGAGAGTATTGTCCGATCATCCCTTGTCCAAACTCATTATTGCGGCCTCGAATCCAATCAGGGCAGGCAATAAACTTGGGGTTAAGCTCCAACCTTCTGGCAGTCATACGAAGCTTATCTAAACGCATATCAACCGCACTGGGCTTAAGTGCCATAATTGTGCCCAATGCAAACATACCAATAGCAATGGCTATCCAGGTACCCATAGTTTCCCCGTAATTTTGACTCGCTGTCCGCTATAAAGGCCAACAGACAGCTTTAGAATAAATAGGGCGCTAGTTTAGTAGGTTTTTGCGGTTATTCATACCATGTTGAGCCATCATCTACTTTTTTTAATGCTTTTTCTTGCTCATTACTGCTACTTGCTAACTTTTCTAAAGTAGCAGGTATCGTGCTGTCTGCCAATACCTCTTCGTACTTACTTGCCACTTTTGGCATCAAAGCATCCATTACTGGTTGCCACTGAGCTTGTACATCCCGGTAACGCTTTTGATTAAAATCAAAGATACTCAGTCCTTGCTCAGCCAACTGAGGGTATAAGCTTCTTTCACTAAGCCAAGCCAAAGGCTGCTGCCCTATTTCAGTAAAGAAGCCCTGAAGAGTTTGGTTGGTACTGCTCTGAGGACGAATACGATTGGCCAATAAATGGATATCAACCTTGCCCTTACGAATACGCTTAATGTCTTGAATGGATTTTAAAAATTGTTTGGTACTGTCAGCATCAAAGATAGAAGGCAGCACTGGAATTAAAATGGCCTTGGCTTCACTAATTAAAGACTGTGCTCGATCTGCGGTGAGTGAACCTGGGGCATCAATAATCAACCAGTCTTTTTTGCCCAGCTTCTTGGCCGCCTTTTTGGGAAGCTCACCAATCTCATCTTCATCTCGCCAATCTACTGCATAAATTTTCGCTGCCGTACTTGGCCGCTGTTTTAACCACCGTAAGCTGGACTTCTGCGGATCAGCATCTGCCAACGCTACGGTTTGCCCTTGATTTGCCAAAGCGCAGGCCAGAGTAATTGCGACTGAGGTTTTACCACACCCTCCTTTTTGATTTGCCACTAATACTGTATTCATAGTTGTGCCCATTATTATTATTTAAAAACTAAGATTTCCTTCCTATACTACTTATATATACGTGATTTAACGTAAATTCAATATTCAGCTATTAACTTTGTTGCTTAAATCAGTCACCATACATAATAGCAGAAGAAAAGTACTCTATGAGTACATTACCCACCTTGGCACTCATCATCAGGAGCAACGAACATGACTTTAATGCGAATAACTTTAGCTGGTAGTTTGCTAAGCGCTACTCTCGGTCTGCTGTCTGGATGTGCCACTACTCAGGCCTTGACGCCTGAGCAGTGTCAAGCCGGTAACTGGACAGAGATTGGCTATGCCGATGGGGCTGTAGGCCGCTCAGGGGCTTATTTTGCAAACCATGTAGAAAGCTGTACGCCTATTCCAGGCAGCACTCCCAATCGTGTATTATGGGAACAGGGCCGTCAACAGGGACTCAAAGAGTTTTGTACCGAGCTCAATGCCTATAAACTAGGCCGTGAGGGTTATGCTTGGCAGCCCGTATGCCCATTAGAGGACATTGAGAAACTAGAAGATGCTTACAATCAAGGCCGTTATTACTACCTACGCCAACGTGATTTAGACCGCCTAAGTGGCCCCTACCCTTGGCAATATAACCGTCATGGCTACGGCCCTTATGGTTGGTACAGCCCTTTTTGGCGCCCGCCAGTTTGGTAAGATGACGCTCTAGCTGTAAACAAAAAGACCTTTTAGCTCAGTGCCAAAAGGTCTTTTTTTAATAGGTCTGTTTTAATGCAACTGGCTTTACGACAGTATTAATAGACGATTTTACTAAGCAAAAACCGCACTAATAAACAGTACTAATCGGCGGTATCCAAGTTAAGACTTCTATCGATGCGGTAGACTAAGAAGGTCCCCAGCGACATCAAAATAGCCATGGTTACGCCCAGCTTAAATACAGGGTTCACGGGGAATAGGTTTAATAAAACTCCGCCAAAAATACCCACACAAAACATCAACGAGCCTTGTAAGGCACTCGCCATACCGGCGCGATGCTTCTGAAACGCTAAGGCAATCGCTGAAGCATTAGGCTGAGTTAATCCTAAGCCTGAAATACAAAAGAAAATACAAATCAGCACTAAGGGCAGCCAAGCTTCTGAGCCATAGATTATGCCTAACAATAACAAACAACTGGCAGATATCATTTGTAAGGTAGCCCCAAAACGCAGCAAGGAAATAAGACGAAAGCGGTTGGTTAAAAACTGATTTACTTGGGTTAACCCAATAAATCCAGCAGCATTTACCCCAAATACCAAGCTAAATTGACTTTCTGTTAGCCCGTAACCATCCATCAAAAGCTCTGGCGCGGCGCTGATATAGACAAACATTGAACCCATCAATAATCCAGCGCCCACAGCAGGATAGCCAAAAGAAGGATCTTTTAATAAATCCACGTATTGGCTGAGTATGGTATTTAAGGGACGGACGTTTCGGTTTTCTTCCGTCAGCGTCTCTTTAAAAAAGAACTTCGTCAAAAAAAGGTTTAACACCCCAAAAGCGGCCAAAAACCAAAAAATAGCATGCCAGTCAAAGAACCTTAAAAAAGCCGCACCCAATGAAGGAGCCAAAATAGGCGCCAGTCCCATGACTAGCACCATAATTGAGAAGGCTTTTGCCATTTGACGTGGCGGCAAGGTGTCCCGAATAGCGGCTCGAGTGACCACTGCCCCAACACACGCCCCTAACGCTTGCAAAGTACGGGCAGCAAACAACACGTACTGACTGTCTGTGGTCGCACAAATTAGCGAGGCAATCACATATAACGTCATACCAAAGTAAAGGGGCTTTACTCGGCCAATACGGTCACTTAACGGCCCGTAAATAAGCTGACCGAATACCAAACCCATAAAGTAAGCAGGTACTGAGTTTGAAATCTGGGCGGTACTCACACCAAAGTCTTTGGCCATCGTAGGCAGGGCCGGTAGATACATATCTATCGACAACGGACCAATAGCCACAATGAGCCCTAGCATCATAATCCAAGCTACAGGCATCGGCTGCTTATCAACAGGAGTCGTTTGTTTGTTTGACATAAAATATATAAAGACCTAATAAAATTAAAAGCCAGTCTCCCCGAAAAGAAACTGGCTGTTTTTTAAGTAAGGTTAACTTATTTTAAGTGAGGTTAACTTACCATCTTCATTCATTAAAAAAATAGAGGAGTAATAAGCTAAGCCTACTCTTATCTTGTCGTTAGTCAATCAAAATTACGCAAGCTTACTCAACTACAAAGCAACCTCGCTAATCGTGGCATTTAAGTAGTCAAAAATAGCCTCTGGCTATATAAAAGCTCTGAGCAAATTAGCTAAACTGACGCTTTAAAAACTGAACACTATTATCCTTGGCCTTTTTAATCGCCAGCTTACGGTTTTTACCTCCGCCCATAAGCTTAAGCTGCCACATTTTTTCTTGATACAAGGCACAAAAGCTTTGCTTAGTCATCTGGTTGATAACCCGCTTACTGGCCAATACCGCATCTGGCGAGCGGTTAGCAATTTCTTCTGCCAAGGCTTGGGCTTTTTCATAAGGATTATCATCAACATGGCTCACCAGATGTAACTGTTCCGCTTCTTGTGCTGAAATCAAACGAGCGGTCATGGTCAGCTCTTTTAGGGTATCTACGGGCACCACGTGGAAAGCAGATTGGGTTAATCCCATGTCTGGCACTAAGCCCCATTTGGCTTCCATAATGGCAAACTGACAATCTGGGGTGGTAATACGAAAATCACACGCCAATGCCAACTGCATGCCAGCCCCAATGCAGTAACCATGAGTGGTAATGATGACCGGCATCGGCACTTCACGCCATATCAAACAAACCTTCTGGAAGATGCTTTGGGTCGGTTTTAGCAGCTCATACAATCCCATAAGTGCGTTTTTTGGGTTATTTAAATCGGCCAAGTCGATACCTGCACAGAAAGTATCTCCTGCCCCATTGATAATAACCGCTCGAATAGCTCGGTCTTTTTTTAGAGTTTTGGCAACATTAATCAGCTCTGCCATCATTTGCAGACTCATCGCATTTTTTTTATCCGGACGATTTAAGGTCACCGTCAAAATATCATTGGTCTCACTTAACGTGATGGTCTGGTAGGTCTTACTAAGTAGTGATGACATAATTTCTCTCTTTTGCTTAATTTTTAAGGTTAGTTCCGTTAACTTTCAATCAACTTAGATCATTTTCCAAGTCATATCATTTTCACTCAAAGTTTTCTCTTCGCTATCTTGCATTTGTTTGGTTATATAAGCATCTAAATCTAAGGCTTGCAACACTTTTAAGCTAGAAACCAACACTGTATAGTACTCCTCTATCATACTAAACTGTGCTGGCGTGGTGTGCTGCACGTTTAGCAAACACTTATCCTCTAAGTCTTGGCTGGCTTGACGAATTTGTGGCACGCCAGAGTAACGACTGGCCCCCAATATTCTATGGGAAATTTGTGCCAGTTGCTCTCTATCCCTATCATCCCAAGCCTTTTGTAGATCTACCAGTTCATCTTTTACAGAATCTTGCATCATCAGTAGCAGCTGTTTTGCCAAGTCCGCTTTGTTCGCAGATCGCATTAAAGCATCCCGCCAATCTACTACCGGAAGCTCCCCTCTCTCTGCACCAGAATCTGATGAGTCTCCTTGCTTCTGCTTTAAGGCAGTCTCAGACTGAGCCGACTTAATACCTTGCTTTAAGGCACTTGAAGCGGCTTCTCCGCCTCGCCCTAGCCAGCGCTGTAGGATTTGTAGTAATTGCGGACGACTGATTGGCTTGCCCACATAATCATCAATACCAGCCGCAATAAGCCTATCTTTACCATCGGCCAAGCCATGTGCTGTCAATGCAATAATAGGGATACGCTTGTTATAGTTTATATGCTCCTTTTGAGCATCCTCTTCTAATTGACGTATCTTTTTAGCCGCCTCATCCCCAGACATTCTAGGCATTTGCACATCCATAAAGACCAAGTCAATCTTAGTGTGCTTGCTGTCTTTTTCTAAATTAGCGCTATCATTACCTTCTACTTTTGACAACTCTGAAGAGTCATAAGTGTCATACATAATCTGCTTACTGATTATGTCTACGGCATCATAACCACTATTGGCAGTGATGACTTTAATGCCAAGCTCGCTTAATAAGGCATCAAGCACCAGCAAGTTTGGTAGATGATCGTCTACTGCCAACACCGTAATCCCCTGCCAAGTTGGTGGGGCTACCAAAGTAGACACATTGGTAGTACGGGTATCTAGCATGCTATACAGTTGACGCTTATCAAAGGGCTGATAAAGTCCCATTGCTTTATAACGCTCAAGTAAAGTTGCATCTAAAGCCACTTGATAACCATAAATGGCAAGCTTACCTTGATAATGCAGGCGAATTTGCTTCAACAGAGCAGCTCTATCCTCTCTGGCCTCACTCTCACCACCATCAATGACCACCCAATTCCAGCGATTGCCGCCTTCTTTTAATTTCTCTAAGGCCCCTGCCAACGAGCGAGCTATGGTTACATTCATATTTAAGGGTCGAGTGGCCGCCATAAATACTTGAATACTTGGCGCATGGTTTATCCAAACCAGCATTTCAAATGGCTTATCATCTACTGTCGAAGATTGGGCAAAGGGACGTAGCACGGGCAGTCTTATTTGGTCCTCATTTTCCATGTCCTCATGAGTTGCCCCAAACTCTATGTCATCTGGCAAATCTACTTCTATATGCGCTGGCACGGTGAACCAGAAGGTAGCTCCTGTGCGTATCGGCCCAGTATTTGAGGTAGGGTGCAAGGCAGAGTCTGCCAATACTCCTTGGCCGTTTAAATTGACCTTATCATTGTCATAAAAGCCGATGCTACCGCCCATAAGTTTAGTCAGCTGTTTAGAGATGACCAGCCCCAAGCCGGTACCGCCATACTGCCGAGTAATCGATGGGTCGCCTTGGCTAAAGCTTTTAAACAATTGACTCTTAGCACTTTCAGACAATCCATGGCCTGTATCCTGAATGGCAATATGGATCATGCTACCACTGTGCGCAGTGTTATCGCTGAGATTTTGACCCTGACTAGAGGCCTGAGCACTACCTTCCCCCGCCTCAATCACAGTAGCCTCTTCCATTTCATCGATACCCACTCGGACCACCACTTCACCGACATCGGTGAATTTAATGGCATTTCCTACTAAATTGGTTAGCACCTGTTTCACTCGCAGCGCATCGCCAATAATGGTATTGGGCACATCGTTATAATACATCACCGCCATACGCAGCCCCTTTTCAGCGGCCAAAGGCGATAGTATATCCATCACATCATAAATGGCAGAGTACAAGCTAAACTCATGCTTATCCAACACCAGCTTGCCAGCCTCGATCTTTGAGAAATCCAAGACATCATTGACCAGCGCCAATAAATGAGCGGAAGATTTACGAATAGTTTGAACATATAAGTCTTGCTCGGCCGTTAATTCCCCATGCCGCGCCAAAAGGTTAATAAAACCATCAATACTATTTAAAGGAGTCCGTAATTCATGGCTGATATTGGCCAAGAAGGCAGACTTAGCTTGGCTACTAGATATGGCTTGGTCTCGAGCTTCTCGAATGAAGATGTTTTGCATCTCCATTTCGTCAAAAGCATCACGCAAATCATCTTCAGTCTGGTCAGAATGATCTTTTAATTCCTGAAAGTCACCGTATAAACGCCTAAAGGTCTTTAGCAAATCTTGCTGTAAAAGGTTCAACTCCCCAGTAGACTCAATGTTAACTGGCAGGTACATATTCTCAGGCGTAATCTGCTGTAAGTGCAGTCTTAAGTCATAAATAGGAGCAATCCAGCTCTTGGCGTAAGTATTTAAACTTAGCAGCAGCATCAGCAAGGTAAATAGCCCGGTAATACCTAATCCCAACCAAACTTTTAGCTGGGCAATGGTTAGTGGCTCATTGTCCATATCAACAAACAACCAGTACCGCACTCCCTCATAGCTGCCTAGTAGGTGACCATAAGCTGTCCCAATATCGGTAGGAATACCAGAAATAAACCCTTGCTGTTGATCAATGGCATTTTTATCAACCAAACTTTGCGGATTAAAGTTAATCCACGGCTCAATATTTTGATCCCCCGAAAAAGCCAAAGCCTTACCCTCTTGATCAATAATAGCCACCCGCTGGATGTGCTGATTATTATTCATTGAAGATAAGATATAGCTAATTCGCTTTTGCACATCATCTAAGGACTTAAGATTTCTCTCAAGCTCTTGGCTTTCAATGATACCGTTCACCCCTTGCAGCTCTTCAGGCAGTGACATATTGGCCACCTGAGTGCTTGAGTCTTGAGCACCCCCAGCTTGACCGCTGAGCGCTGCTTCAGATTGGCTATGCTCCACGCTTTCGGGCAAGGCTTCGGCCCGCAAGCTGTCTTTAACCTCATCTTGGTTTTTTAATATCACCGGCAACAGCTGCTTTACCATCGGCTCATAGCGTATCAATGCCGCTGTGGCCAAAGTACGCTGTTCAGACTTAATGGCCTTACTCGACTCTCTTTCTACCAAATAGGCCCCTACTGCTGCCAACACAACAATAGGTAAAAACACCAGTAAGATGAGCTGTGCGTATGCACTACTAAAATCAATTATTTTTTTTCGCATGAGGAATAGACTTTATTTAGGGGCGATAAGGCCATAATAGATTAGTGCCACATAGAATCAATAAACGGCCAACTGTACAAAAGTAGAGGCCACAATAAGTGTAACAGGTTTTCAACGTATTGCAGATAACCTGATTGGGGCTAAGATGGTATAATCTTTTGCGTTAATATTTCTATAATACTACCGATAACTTGTACTGAGGCTTTTTATGTCAAATTCGACTCAAACTCCTGTGAACTTCTTCGAACAAGTCACAACCCTTTCAAACTGCGTAGGCAACACCCCATTGGTTTCACTACAACGTTTACCACAACTTGAAGGCGTTGACACTCAAGTACAGGTACTGGCCAAGTTAGAGGGTAATAACCCAGCCAGCTCAGTAAAAGACCGTCCTGCCTTTAACATGATTCATCAAGCCGAACAGCGTGGCCAAATTAAGCCAGGTGATACCTTAATTGAGGCTACCAGCGGCAATACCGGTATTGCTTTGGCCATGGTTGCGGCTATGCGCGGCTATAAAATGATTCTGTTAATGCCAACCAACTCTACTCAAGAGCGCAAAGATGCAATGGCCGCTTACGGCGCTACTTTAATCGAAGTAGATGAAGGTATTGAAGCGGCTCGTGATCAAGCCTTACAGCTACAAGCTGAGGGCAAAGGTATCGTATTAAATCAATTTGCCAACCCAGACAACAGTGCCGCTCACTATGCAACAACAGGGCCAGAATTATGGCACCAGACTGGCGGACGTATTACTCACTTTATCAGCTCAATGGGAACCACTGGAACCATCTCGGGGACAGGTAAATACTTAAAAGAGCAAAACCCTGACATCCAAGTTATTGGCTTACAGCCTGATGATGAGTCTTCTATTGCTGGTATTCGCCGCTGGCCAGAAGAGTACAAACCCGAGATTTACGACCCAACTGTTATCGATCGTACTATGGACGTTAGCCAACATACCGCAGAAGTCTATATGCGTAAAATGGCACGTACAGAAGGCATTTTAGCAGGGGTATCGTCTGGCGCAGCTGCTTGGGCCGCCATCCAAGTTGCTAAAGAGATTAAAGACACCCAGCCAGACGCGGTAATCGCCTTTATCGTTTGTGATCGTGGCGACAGATACCTATCTACCGGCTTATTCACTGCTGAATAACCTTTTAGCTGTATAGCCCTTCAATAATAACAACACAGTAGATACGCTATGACTGACTTCTCAAAACAACCTGTCTTGGTATTCGACATTGAAACCATCGCTGACATTGACGGCGCTCGTCGGGTTTACCCTCAGTTGACCAATCTTAGCGATGAGGATGCGTTGACTGCATTGACCAGTCTGCGTATCCAAGAGTCAGGCGATGATTTTATGCGTCTCCCCTTGCATAAGATTGTGTGTATCTCTGTGTTTTATATGAAAGACGGTCAGCCCTCTTTATTTTCCCTAACGGCCGAAAAGCTGAGTGAAAAAGAAATTCTATCTACTTTTTTCCGTGCCTTTAAGGACCTTAATACCTTACCGCAACTGGTCAGTTGGAATGGCTCGGGGTTTGATATCCCCGTATTAATCTATCGGGCCATGCTATACGATTTAAGCGTGCCTTTGCTGTTTGAAGAGGGCAATCGTATCAATGCCATGCGCTATAATAATTACGTCAATCGCTTTCATACCCGTCATCTGGATTTAATGGATCGCTTTAGTCAGTATGGCAGCAGTCGCCGGGAAGCCATGACCGTTGTGGCCAATTTATATGGCTTGCCTGGTAAGCGTGAAGTTGATGGCAGTCAAGTCGGTGAGATGGTAGCTCAGCAGCAGTGGCATGAGCTCGCTATTTACTGTGAGTCAGATGTTCTAAATACTTGGTTAATCTATCTGCGCTGGATGCGTCTGACAGGCAGCCTTTCCTCAGCTGATTTTGAGATGTGGCAAAATCAAACCCGTGACTTTTTACAAAGCAAACTTGAAGAGGACCATAGTATTCGACATCAGGACTTTTTAGCGTATTGGCCTGTCGCTCATTAATTGCCTTTTATTTTCAATAGTCTCAAGACTTATTCTCCTACCCTTCTATATCATTTACTCACTCCAAAACCCCTAGGCCTTAATCCATTTAATCAACTTTAAAGCAGTTATTGATAACGGTTAAGTCTCGGCCAAGGGGTTTATGTGGTAAAATCTCACTAATATTTATCCTTAATTTTTGGCACATTTAACAGACAGGCAGGTTTATGCAGCCCACCGATAATACAAACAACACCCCTTCTCCAGCCGACAACCGCACTGACAATGCATCATTAGCGGCAGCCCCAAGTAAGAAGCTATCTAAGCCCAGCTCTAGAGTGCGTCGCCGCTTGAAAGATGCGCCACCGCTTTCTTTCAAAATTGATGGCTTATCTCATGATGGTCGTGGTGTGGCTATTTATGGCAATGAGTTTGGTGTTGACGAAGGTCATATTGAAGAAAAACATGGCAAAAAAGTATTTGTTAGCTTTGCCTTGCCTAATGAATCCGTAAGTGTGCGTCTAACCAATAGCCGAAAAAGCTTTGAAGAAGGCGACACGGTTGAACTGATTGAAAACGCTCATCCAGAGCGTCAAACCCCACCTTGTCCACACTTTGGTACTTGTGGCGGTTGCAGTCTGCAGCATTGGCAACCTGACGGTCAGATTGCCTTTAAACAAACTGTACTAGCAGAACTGCTTCAACACCAAGCTGAAGTTCAGCCTGATAACTGGTTAGAGCCTGTGGTAGCAGACCGTCTAGGCTATCGCACTAAAGCCCGTATGGGAGTACGTTATGTGGCGAAAAAAGACACAGCGCTAGTAGGCTTTCGTGAGCGTAACAGCAACTTCTTAGCCGAATTAAATGAGTGTCACATTTTAGATGAGCGTATTGGCTTTGAGCTAGAGAACTTAAAAGCTCTGATCAGCTCGCTTGAAGCCCGTGCTCACATTGCCCAAGTAGAGCTAGCCATGGGGGAAGCACAGCCTGATCTACCTGATGGCAATCAGCCAGTAGCACTAATTTTGCGTAACCTTGAGCCACTCTCAGACAGCGATATCGATAAACTAAAGAGCTTCTTTAAAGCCCGTAACTGGCAGTTATATTTACAGTCTAAAGGGCCTGATAGTATTGAGCGTATCGCGTTACATGAGGAAGATGACTTAACTGAGCAGTTTGGTCGTTTGTACTACCAACTGCCTGAATTCAACCTAACTTATGAATTCATTCCTACCGACTTCACTCAAGTTAACCTATCTGTAAACCGTAAGATGACTAAGCTTGCTTGTGACTTACTAGATTTAAAGCCTGGTGAGCGCGTATTAGACTTATTTAGTGGTCTGGGCAACTTTAGCTTACCTTTAGCCCGTCTAGTCGGTGGTGAAGATAGCACTCAAGGTCTGGCCATTGGGGTTGAAGGCTCAGACGCTATGACCGCCCGTGCTGCGGATAATGCCAAACGCAATGGCATTAGCAATACGGAGTTTTACAATCAAGATTTAACGCAAGATTTCAGTGATCAACCCTGGGCACAGCAAGGCTTTGATGCCATCTTAATTGACCCACCTCGCTCAGGCGCCTGGGAAGTTATGCAGTATCTGCCTCGCTTCAATGCCTCACGCATCGTTTATGTGTCTTGTAACCCAGCCACACTGGCTCGTGACACCAAGGCTTTGATTGAACAAGGCTATCGCTTAACAGATGCTGGGGTGATGGATATGTTCTGTCACACAGGCCACGTTGAATCCATTGCCCGTTTTGAAAAAGCAGAGTCCGTTTAGCTTTTAGCTATAGTGAGTTTCTTAAGTCTTATATGAAAACTAAGAGTTAAGTAAGCTCACTATAGTATTAAACAGATTTAATTACTTACTATACACTGCTTATAAAATATCGCTAATAGAGCCAAAGGTTACCTTGGCTCACAACTGTTCACAGAGCAGAACTTGAAAAATTTCTAATAGATAAGATAATAATAAACAATAGTTAAGTAATAACAAACAGCATAGTACAGGGCGAGGTTTAAGTTCTTAAACCTGTCTAACTTATGTTAAGGGAGGAAGACTTGGTAAAAGTTCGCGAAGGGTTGCCCCTTATTGATGGTCAAACAACAACTGAAGACAGTGCCTCCCTAGCTGCGCAAATGATTGCTCAGCAGCAACACGGTTACTATAAGCCTGGTGCTCGTGATGCCTTTGACTTACTTAATGATGATTTAAAAAAACAATTAGCCACCTCAAAACTTACCACTGCCATGGACCGCTCTATCCAAGCGGATTTCCTACCTCTTAATGATGCAGCATTGGTTGAGCGAGTACAACTCGACACCCTCACCTACTCTCATAATATGACTCCCCCTGCAGAGTCTGAAAACAAATCAAGCTTTACCGACGAGCCAGATAAAGATAAGACCTTAGCGGAAAACACCATTATCGATTTACCCGCTTGGTTAAAAGCTGTTTCTAATCGAGTTAATATTGCTGAATTACCCGATCTGGCAAAAGCTTGTGAGGTGGTGGGTAGAAAGTCTAGCTTAGAGGCTGAAGACAATCGTTCTAGCGCCTATATGACCGGTATTGGTATGACCGATATTCTCACTTACCTATACCAAGATGAGGATGCTTTGACCGCTGCCATGCTGTATCGTGCGGCGCGCACCAAGCTTATTTCTAATGAGCGTATCGAAGAGATTTTTGGCAGTGAAGTAGCCAAACTGGTTAGAGATGCCTTGGCTTTGGGTCAACTCTCCGAGACCATTGAGAGCAATAAGCGATTAGAAGACCACTTCGCCAATAATCAGCGTGAGCAACTGTCCAATATTTATAGCATGCTGATTTCAATGACCAATGACGTTCGCGTAGTGCTCATCAAGCTCGCTGAGCGTACCTTCGCTATGCGTGAGTTATCCTATGCCAGTGAAGAGCGAAAACAGCGTGTAGCACGTGAAGTCATGACCATTTATGCGCCTTTAGCGCACCGTTTGGGCATCGCTCAAATCAAATGGGAATTGGAAGACTTAGCTTTTCGCTATCTTGCCCCTGATCGCTACAAAGAGATTGCCAAGCTACTATCTGAAAAGCGCAGTGAGCGTGAAGCCTACATTGAGCGGGTACAAGCCCAGCTCGAAGCAGCCTTATCCGAAGCCGGTATTAAAGGCGAGGTTTCAGGACGGGTTAAGCACATCTACTCGATCTACCGCAAAATGAAGCTAAAAGGCTTATCCTTTGATCAGCTATATGACATTCGCGCCCTGCGCGTGTTGGTCGATACTAAAGCTGAGTGTTATCACACCTTAGGTATCGTTCATAGTATGTGGCGCCACATTCCAGAGCAGTTTGATGACTATATCACCAATCCTAAGGCCAACGGTTACCGCTCGCTACATACCGCAGTTATCGCTGAAAACAGATCTTTAGAAATTCAGATTCGTACCCATCAGATGCACTTTGAAGCTGAGCTGGGTATGTGTGCCCACGTCAACTACAAAGAAGGCGGCAAAAACAAACAGGACACTTACCTCAATCAGAAGATTAACTCGTTACGTCAGTTATTATTAGCAGGTAGTGATAGCACAAATAAGAACCTGTCTCCTGATGGCATTATTGATGAGTTTGACTTAGATGAAGACGAAGAACAACTGGTAGATTTCGGTGAGCTAGAACACATCTACGTGTTTAGCCGTGATGGAGATATTACCGAACTGCCTAAAGGCGCAACGGTTTTAGATTTCGCCTACTATGTGCATACTCAAGTGGGTAACCGTGCCCAAGCCGCTCGGGTAAACCAGCGTTATGTTCCCCTCACCTATCAATTAAAAACAGGTGAACAGGTCGAAATTATCACCAAGTCTTCGCGTGAGCCAAACCGAGACTGGTTGGTGCCTTCATTGGGCTATATTCAAACCTCACGTGCCCGCTCAAAGCTACGTCAGTGGTTTAATAAACAAGACCGTGACAAGAACTTAGAGATTGGCAGACAGATGCTAACAAAAGAGTTGGGCCGTTTGTCGGTCCATCCTAATAGCATTAGCTTAAAAGACTACGTCAAACATTTTAATGTCAACTCTGCCGACGATATCTTAGTGGGCCTAGTTACCGGTGAAATTGGTCTGCATCAACTGACAGGGCATATCTCACGAGAGCTTGACTTAGTGACCGATAAGGAAGAGCAGGATTACACCCCAAGCGTGCATCCTAAGGTCACCGGCAAACTCGATGCTTATAAAATTAATGTAGATGGCCTAGATAATATAGAAACCCGATTTGCCAACTGCTGTCAGCCAGTCTACGGTGAGCCTATCGCCGGCTTTATTACTCAAAGTAGCGGGGTCTCTATCCATAATCGAGGCTGTGCAGAGTACAATCGCTTAATTGAGCGCGAGCCTGAACGCGAGATTTCTGCATCTTGGGTATCACAGCAAACCAGTTATCAGCCTGTTGAAATCATTATTGAAGCTTATGATAGAAGAGGCCTACTTCGTGACCTAACCCAAGTTATCGACAAAGAAAATGTCAATATCCGTGGAGTAGATACCAATAGTGATGATGATAATGTGGCACACCTTAAATTCCGTCTTGAGGTGACTGGTCTATCGCAACTTTCAAAATTACTAGCCAAGCTTGAGCAGCAGCCTGGTATCCTACATGCTAGAAGGGCCGTTTAATTATGCCTGAGTTACCTGAAGTTGAAACCACTAAGACCAGTCTCAAGCCTTTACTTAATAAGAAAGTAGAAGCAGTTGAGGTCTTTCAGCCAAAACTACGTTGGCAGGTTCCTGAGGACATTGATAGCCTACAAGGGTATGTGCTTGATAACATTCAGCGCCGAGCCAAATATCTGATTTTGCAATTTAAGCAAGATCCGCAGCCTGACACCACTGAAGCCGTTACAGTCCTACCAAAAACTAAGGCCTTAATTATTCACCTAGGCATGTCTGGTAGTTTGCAGCAGTTCCCCACTGGCACTGATAAGCGTAAGCATGACCATGTAATTATGCAGTATGCTAGCGATAAGGCTTCTGATGCCTCCATTCAGCTACACTACCATGACCCTCGCCGTTTTGGGGCTATCTTGTGGTTAGATGACTATGAACAAAAGCTGTTTGCTCACTTAGGAGCAGAGCCTTTGGATGCAGAGTTCTCTGGAGATTATCTATACGATAAAATTCATAGAGTCTCTGAAAACAAAGCCCGTAAGACGCTAAATAAAGCCCCCTTAAAGCCCATCACTCGCCCGATTAAAGCTGTGATAATGGATCAAGTGTTTGTGGTAGGTGTAGGTAATATCTATGCCACTGAAAGCCTTTTTATGTCAGGTATTCATCCCAGTATGCCTGCCCACAAGCTAAGCAAGTCTAAGCTATCTGAACTGGCAGAACACATTCGCTCAATCCTTAAAAGAGCCATTATCCAGGGTGGTTCGACCTTAAAAGACTTCACGGTGGCCGGCGGCACGACTGGTTATTTTCAGCAGACCTTATTGGTGTATGGCAAGCACAAGCTACCCTGCCCCACCTGTGATACTTCTATAGATAAGGTAACCATTACCGGCCGTGCCAGTACCTTCTGCCCTAACTGTCAGCCAGAACCTAGACAGTAATATAGACAGACCAAGCTCTTTGGTTAATTTTAGGCATAAAAAAGGAAGTTAATTAAATTAACTTCCGTTTTTCTTTGTATCCACATCAGTCGCTTAACTTAGTACTGAGTGGCTACCTATGCCTATCTAACTACAGGCAAGTAATAATTAATCAATGCATAATTACTTGCTAAGCTTTTGGCTGATTTCACGAAGTAATAAAACTTCTTCTGATGGGGTCTCTTCAACCACTTCTTCTTCAACTTCGTTATTGCGGCGCATTTTATTCATACCTTTAACCATCATGAAGATGATGAAAGCTAGGATTAAGAAGTTGATTAATACTGTGAAGAAGCTACCGTAAGCTAATAGTGGCACACCCGCTTCTTTTAAAGCATCATAAGTCATGGCAACGCCTTCAGGCGCATCCCCTAATAAGATGAACATATTCTTAAAGTTGAGCTCACCGCCAGCGATGAAAGCAACGATTGGCATAATTACATCTTCAACCAATGAGTTTGTGATACCTGAGAACGCACCACCAATGATGACACCCACAGCTAGGTCCATCACGTTACCCTTTAGGGCAAACTCTTTAAACTCTGACATTATACTCATAATTAATCCTCCAAAAGATTAGCAAAAAAAGCACAAGCAGCTAGAGTAAGCAAATAAGTGTTAATTGCTTAACGCGCTAGTGCAAAAAAAAGGGGTAAAGTTAAATAGAAGCTCATCAAGAAAGATGAATTGTTTTCAATTAATATAGGTTAAAAATAGTCAGTTAAAAACAAAAAAGAGTTAACATAGACTATGCGCCTATATTAACTCTTCCCAAATGCTAGTACGTAGTCAAAATGTAAATAGTCTTTAGCTTTATAGTATGTGATAAGATTTATTAAGCTTAAAACTTACCAAAAGACTCCTACCTTCTAACGTATGACTATAAACAGTTGGCTTATTTCTCTTTTTTACGGCCGTGACGCTTACGCTCGCTTTCAGTCAAATACTTCTTACGTAGACGAATTGACTTAGGCGTTACTTCAACCAGTTCATCATCTTCGATAAACTCAAGCGCTTGCTCTAGAGTGAACTTGATAGGTGGAACTAGCGTTAAGGCCTCATCCGTACCACTGGCACGTACGTTGGTTAACTGCTTAGCGGTAGTTGGGTTAACCACCATGTCATCGCTACGTGAGTTCAGACCAACAATCATACCCTCATACACTTCAAGTTGTGGTTCAGCAAAAAGCTTACCGCGTTTTTGAAGGTTGAATAGTGCATAGCCCAAGCAAACACCGTTTGCCATTGATACTAATACACCATTAACACGACCACCCACATCACCAATCTTCTGTGGACCGTAATGTGAGAAGCTTGAAGTTAAGATACCCGTACCAGAAGTCAAGGTCATGAACTCAGAACGGAAGCCAATCAGACCACGTGCTGGCATAACTGCTTCAATACGCATACGGCCTTTACCATCAAGTTGCATGTCCGTCATTTCGCCTTTACGAAGACCAACTTGCTCCATGATAGTACCTTGATGCTGTTCTTCCACATCAAAGATTACGTTTTCATAAGGCTCTTGAAGCTTACCGTCAACTTCTTTAACGATAACTTCTGGACGTGAAACTGCTAACTCATAGCCTTCACGGCGCATGTTTTCAATCAATACTGATAAGTGAAGCTCACCACGACCAGAAACTTTGAATTTCTCAGCTGACTCAGTGTCTTCTACACGCAGTGCAACGTTATGGATAAGCTCACGCTCTAAACGCTCACGGATATTACGTGAAGTAACAAATTTACCTTCACGGCCTGCGAAAGGTGAGTTGTTAACTTGGAAAGTCATAGAAACTGTTGGCTCGTCCACAGTTAAGGGCGGTAAAGCTTCAACATGGTTAGGGTCACAAATAGTATCAGAGATGTTTAAAGCATCGACACCTGTGATACAAACGATATCACCTGCCTGTGCATCTTCAACATCAATACGGTCTAGGCCATGATAGCCCATGATTTTAAGAATACGACCGTTGCGGGTCTTACCTTCTTTATCAATCACAGTAACTGGTGTGTTGGTTGAAATGCGACCACGCTCAATACGGCCGATACCAATAACACCTACGAAGTTATTATAATCTAGGCTTGAAACCTGCATACGGAATGGTGCATCCGCATCCACTTGTGGTGGTTCAACCTTATCCACGATGGTTTCAAATAATGGGGTCATGTCATCAGCTAGGTTGTCTGCATCTAGACCAGCAATACCATTAAGAGCTGAAGCATAAACAACGTTAAAATCTAGCTGTTCATCAGTGGCACCTAAATTATCGAACAAATCAAATATTTGATCCATTACCCAATCAGGACGAGAACCAGGACGGTCAATCTTATTAATTACAACGATAGGTTTCAAGCCTTGCTCGAAAGCCTTTTGGGTTACGAAGCGAGTTTGTGGCATAGGGCCATCAATCGCATCTACTACCAGTAGTACGCAGTCAACCATAGACATTACACGTTCTACTTCACCACCGAAGTCGGCGTGACCTGGGGTGTCTACAATATTAATGCGGTATTCAACATCTGTTTCTGGATGTCGCCATTTAATGGCTGTGTTTTTGGCAAGAATCGTGATGCCACGCTCTTGTTCAATTGCGCCTGAATCCATTGCGCGTTCCGCAATATTTGCACGATCGTCGAAGGTACCAGATTGATGTAATAGTGTATCAACTAGGGTTGTTTTACCATGGTCGACGTGAGCAATAATAGCGATATTGCGTAAATTTTGTATTTCGTTAGACATATTTTAAAGACTCAATATTTTTCGGGTAATAATCAGTAACTCTTTTCACGCTCGCAGTATAACACCTTTATATTACAGTTAATAAACTGATTTTATGAATGCTTTAAGAAAAATGTAAAGGTTACTCAAGGTATACAACAAAAAAAAGCCACCAATTTGGCAGCTTTTTTTTAAATAACTACTAAAACATACTCAAGATATTACTGAACGTTCATATCTTTAGTTTGGTCAACTGTCATGGTTTTGTTACCAGTGATAACAGCGTACACACGACGGTTCATTGCGCGACCTTCTTCAGTATCGTTTGGCGCGATTGGACGGTCATAACCGTAACCAACAGTGCTTAGACGGTTAGGAGCTACGCCGAATTCGTTAGTTAGCATAGTCTTAACAGCGATTGCACGGGCTTCAGATAGACGCTGGTTGTAGCGAGCTGATGGACCAGTCTTAGAAGCGTGACCTTCGATGCTAGCTGATGAGTTTGGATACTCACGCATTTTTTCTGCTACTTTAGCGATTTCTGGCTTGTACTGCTCTTTGATAACTGATTTGTCGTTATCGAAGAATACGCGTAGTTCCATTTTCAGTTCGTCGTCGATCTGAACTTGTACTGGACAACCAGTTTCGTCAACTACTACGTTAGCAGGAGTGTTAGGGCACTGGTCTAAGCTATCGATTACGCCGTCGCCGTCAGAATCTTGGTCAGCTTCAACAACAACTACTGGAGTTTGTGGTACTGCTGGAGCAGCTACCGCAGGCGCTAAGTGACCGCCTAGAACTACTTCTAGACCAGCAAGAGCCATACCGTCCCATAGGTTGTGATCAAAGTTGTGGATAGCACGAGCTTCACCACGTAGGCTTAATGCATCGTTGATACGGTACATAGCACCTAGACCTAGGTTACCGATAGTATCTTTAGTCTCAGCTTTTTCACTACCATCAGGATTTTTAACTTTAATTTTTTGCTGACCGGCACCGATTAGAGCGTATGGACGGAAAGCAGTGTCACGGTAACCAGTAAACTCGTCAAAGCCTACTAGGAAGTTACCACTGATCATTTCACGCTCAGCATCACCAAATTTAGAACCATCAGTTCCAATAGCGTCTGAATCTGTCACACCATATTCAACTTGGAATTGAGTAGATGGAGTTAACTCGATACCTAGTGCAGCACCAGTGTATAGGTCATCTTCTTGATAGAAACCAAGTTTTTCTTGGTTGTCATCGTCTTGAGCTTCAGTGTAGTGATAACCAAGTAAAAGTGGGCTCACAGTTACACCAGCAGTAGCCATCATTGGCGCTGCAGCAGCGGCAATTAAAGCCAAAGTAATTTTGTTAAGTTTCATAAACTTCCTCCAAGGGACGGTTTGTGTGCAAAAAAACACTTAATATCTCTAATTTGTAATACTTAGTTCATTTAAAAAATAAACCAAGCACTAATTTATACTTTCGCATAATAGCTTATATATAAATTAATTTATTTACAACATATTTTTGTGACCCAGTCATCTAGTACACATAAAAATTACATAAACCACTTGCTAATTACATTGTAATCAATCATCAGGAATTAACCGGAGTTAATCACAATCTAATCAGTACATTCATATTTTTATGTGATTTAATGATATGTAATCAAATATAACTAAATGTGATACACAACTTACTAAGGTCAATTCTAATACATCTACTCAAAGAGTTCTATCCTTGCCCCCTAGTTTTTCACCAAATGTAACAAAATTTGACAATAGGTTATATATTGCCACAAATACTAGGCTATTACTGGGCTGAGCCCACACCAGTACTTATTTATACTATAAGGTTAACCTATAATGTCATTACCTATTGTTAAGTTACTAAGCCAGAGAGTATCAAAGCGCTGTAGTAATCTTGAAATTAACCCAAACAAAATAGGTCAAAACCAAGGGTTTACTATGGTAGAGCTACTATTAACCCTCGTGCTACTCATTACCTTAACTTCTATAGCTGTGACCCCTGCTGTCAATTCCGTACAGTTAAACTTGGGAGATTTTAGTTACGCAGCCTGACGATAATAATCAAACCACACCTGTCTTGGCGATTGATAGCCCAAACCCTTTTGAATCCTCGTCTGATTGTAGTACAGCTCGATATAACTGATAATATCATTGATGGCTGTGAACCTTGTTTT